>JGI2924J29684_1078648_pt1 | contig 90781 bp, 80 predicted proteins | sample BenlonsequencITS_FD_29684 | JGI IMG/M metagenome (IMG submission 29684)
GGGGGGGCATGCAACTTGTTGGGGGGAGTGGGTAAGATAACCTCTTTGCGATGAAAGTCCAAGGGGTTGATGGGTTTGTCTAGTGGCAAGCTGTCTGCAAAGCTGATGTTTAAAAACGCATTGAGCTTGTCAATAATCGCTTCTGGAATCATTTTGTGGAAAAAGAAAATTTCTAGCTCTTCGCTTTTTCCTACCATAACATCTGTCACGATCACATCATACTGTTTTTCAATCTCTTCTAGATCGATGGTCAGAGCATCTAGCTCATTGAAGTTTGTGATGCTAAAAAACTCTCCGACGTACTTTTTTAGGAAATTACCAACACTGTTAAAACTTCTTTCAATCACCAGAAGACGAATTTTTTCATCTTTTTGATTTACTTTTAGGAAACTATTTTCCCAAGTGATGAAAAAGGCGTAGATCAATTGGTTAGTCAACTCTGTGCTGATAGGTTCTTTCTCTGAACGCATCAGTTTTTCTACACCTGCTACAAATGCTTTATAAAGATGAGGGTGTTCTTGCTTGTAAAAGTTGAGGTAACTTTTTTTGTAATCGAAAAATAGGTAATTAGCTGTGATATCTTCTTCTTTCAATACGGTAGTGTTATGAAGGATGACAGCTACTTCGTATTTGTTGGTGACGCTGAGATTGAGCCTGATTTCTAACTCATCAAGGAGATGAACCCAGTTGGTCACTTTTCGACAGCCCGTTGGTGAGTCTTGTTTGATGCTATCAAACGCATAACCGATTTCTAATTGGTCATTAACGTGATTAGAGAACATCTCAGCTATGGTAGTCTCATCTAGGTATAGTCCAAATTTGAGGTGAAACAAGCGTGAAAGGTCTTGGAATTCTAAGGATGATTGGATGAGCTGAGAAAAACGTTGACTGGTTTTTTTGTTGTCGTAGACGGCAGAGTGTCCCTTGTAATAACGAATCAAGTTAACTGAGCTTAGTATTTTAAGGTGCTGAAATAATGTAAAATTAACCCTCACATCGACCTCTTTTATCATTAAACTGAGTAGCCGCTCACAGTTCTTTAAGTTTAGGATTTCCCCAAAAGGCCACTCTGAGATTTTATAGGCTTCCGAAAAATACTTGAGGTAAAATAGTCGAATCTGGTGTTCATCTCCTGATACTTGTACGGGACTAGTTAAAATAGTAATACCAAAGGTATGCATCAAATAGGCATTGGTTTTTTTGATGAGACGCTTGAGTGTTGAAAGGCTCACAAAGAGCTCTTCAGCTAATTCTTCCAAAGAGTTGAAGTCTCTGAAAAAAAGGGTCTCCAGCAATTTAAATGATTGAGAGTGTCTCAGAGCTTTCTGATAGACTTCTTGCAAACCGCAATGTTGATGGTACCAGATTGTAATATAACCATTTTTATAGGTAATTCCTCCCACTTCCTTCATAAATTGCATGTTAGTGAGACATGTTTGCAATGTTAACATGGAGATGTTGAGAGCTTTGCTGAGTTCTTTATCTTTGACGCCAATGGCGTCAGCGTTTTCTGTTACGTATGAGATTAATTTTAGTTCTCTCCACTGTTGACTTGTAAACAACTTACTTACATACATTACCTTGTATACCCTTCTTTTTAATTTTCTTGATTTTCTTGTTATTTCGTGAGGTATTTCGTTAAGTCAGTACGACCTATATTAAGAAAAAGTATACCATAAAATGCCTTTCAAATTCTTTCATTAAAATCCAAAAAACAGTCACGATCACGCATTTATTTCTTTTTGTTCATTATTTATAAAACATATTATAAAACGTGACCCAAAAATTGGATTTTTACCCATTTTTTATGCCATTTATGCTCTTTTTGTTTTAAAAGAGGTCTTATTTTATATTTTTTTTATATTTTTTGAACCTAATTTATCTTTTGTCACTAACTTAATTAGATTTTTTACATGCAATTCAATGTTTTTGACTGATTTCAGTTTTTAAGTTTGACTGTTATGGTACAACCATTAAAAATTCTATCATACTTCAGTCAATTTACACCAACATTAGCTCTTGAAAACGTTTCTACGATGTTTTTTATGAACTGGTTAACTTGTCTTTTTTCGTTGGCTATTTTGAGAAAACAGGGCTTTGGGTTCTATTTTGCTTTTAATTTTAGCCATGTGACTCTCACATCATAAGGAGTGTTTGGCTTTTTGATGACATCATGGCTCTCAAAAGACCAAAAAACTTCCAATAACTTAGCTCGTGCTCTAAATTATTGGAAGATTATTTGACCTATTACTCTAATCTCGCAAATTGTCCTCTAATGCGTCAAAGATACGGTTTAGAGCAAAGATAATAAAGAAACAGACACTTCCTAACATGGCAACACTCGCTATTCCCATAAACGTATTTTCCATGCTAGGCTGGCCCAAAAGACCAATGCCATAACTGAGTATACTTAAGAGTAAACAGGCTGTACCTAGTTTTAGGAGGTAGCCATTACGAACACGTTTTTTTGTTTTTTGACTCGGGGTGGTCACTTTCTTTATCATCTGATGAACCTCATTCTAAGTTGACGCTGTCTCTTTTTGAGATTGGTCAACAGGCAGGTAGCTTCTTGGTTGTGGGGGTTATGGTCTTGGGAGTTTGTCCCCTACGACATAGGTCAACAAACTAGCCTGCTCAGCTGTGAACGTCCGATAGGAAATGGTGCCTAGTCCCATAACATTTGACTCTGAAATTAAGATAGAACCATCTTCTTTGATTTGCTCTACAACAGCAACGTGACCATAGGTTGCATCTGCTCCTGCTTGGCCTGGTGCAAATGAGACGACATAGCCCACTTTAGGTTTATGGGTGGTCACAAAACCTGGCTTGCGCTGCCAGTCGCCACCGTTACCCATGTACCTGTCGACTTGATAACCTAGCTCTTTGACACGATTATAGGCGTACCAAGTGCATTGGCCAAAGCTGTAGGTCTCTGACTTGTAGGTCAAAACGTTTTGTGGCTGACTTCTTTTATAACCTACGGGCACTTCGCTAAATTGTGTCCCGGAAGTTATCTTGAGATGTTCTGGAATCTCAGGTGTGCTTCCATGATCATCTATCCATTGGTCTAGTTTGGTCATGATATCTGCTCGTCTTTGCCCACTGCCACTTGTATCTGTAAAGTAAACCCCACCATCAATCAAGGTATCCAACTGGCCTAGTGACCATTTTTTTGCTTTGAGGTCTTGTCTTTCAAAGGTTTGGTTTTTGTTGGCAATGATGGTGTCTTCTACCATGTGACGAATAGCAACCTCATCGCTGTATTTTTTGGCATTGTTTGGGTTGAAGTCAAAGGCGCCATAACCAAACATATTGGCTCCTTTTTCTTTAGCAACTCCCTGAGTACCTAGTGAGCTTTCTGCCATTGCAATAGCTACGATAGCTCGAACGTCTAGTCCTGTTAGTTTTTCCCATTCTAATAAACGCTTTCCGTTTAAGCGTTCTTTATCATAGTGAATACCTAGACTGTTCAAAAAACCATCTAGCTGTTCAGCAGTAATCCCATAACGGCGTGACAACAGGTTGTGAGTGTAGGCAGAGTCACCTGTCCAGTGTCTCACGTAAGCCGCTGATGAGCGACTGCTTGGTTTTAGCTTGCTCAGGTCTTTGTCACTTTCTCTCCAAGGTATAAAGACAGGAGCAGCTGCTAAAGGAGGTTGGATGGGTTTTGGAGCGTCACGATTTGGCTCTGGTGTTTTATCAGTTGCTTTTTCTGGTCCTTTTTCAGGGGTTTTATCAGCTGATTTTTCTGGTGTTTTATCAGGTGTCTGATCTTTTTGCTGATCAGGTGATGGGGTAGGTCGGCCGTCTTTGTTTTGTGACTCTTTTTGAGACGACTGGTCTTTGGGAGATGGGGTGGATTGATCACTGCTGTCTGGTTGCTTGGTGTCGTTTTTGTCTTTATTTGGTTTGTCAGTAGCTTCAGATGATGCCTGATCGGTCTGCTTAGTATCATTTGAAGGGGGGGTTGGGTGAGTGTGTGATGGCTTATGGTCTTTTTGGGTGTCGTGCTGCGACGCTGTTTCCTTGCTTTTTTTGTCTTTTTTTGGTGTTTCACTCTCGTCATCCGTATCAGTATCTGCTGTAGTAGGCTGATCAGTGGATGATGTGCTATTACGCAAGGAGGTATCAGCAACAACTAATGGCACTGCACTGTTTAAGAGTATGGTACTTAATAGTGTTACTGCTAACAATTTCCTTTTCTTCATATATGATTTCTCTCCTCTTTTTTATACTTGCCTAAACAATGATGGGTAAAGGTCAAGGCTTGGTTAATGATTGATGACTTTTGTCGTCCTACTAGTATGGATCAATCGTCATGATGGGATGGAAAATCAATCGTAAATACCATCCATCTTTGATCAAGAACAACAAAGCGATAAGCCAGATGATGCTGATCAAGAATCTGGTGGGTGATAAACAGCCCCAATCCTGTACCACCGTCTTTCCTGTTACGACTATAATCTGGTCGATAAAACGGTTGGAATAACTGTTTCATCTGCTGTTGTGTCAATAATGTCTCTGCTTCATTTTTAATCACTAGTTGGTTGTCTTTTAGTTGAATCATCACTTGGCCGCCTGATTTGGTATAGTGAAAGGCATTGTCAATAATATTTTTAATCGCCTTTAGTAGATATACTTTATTGGCTTTGACGAATTGTTCTTCGAGATTGATAGTCACTTTGAGGTGTTTTAGTTCTGATAAGACGAGAAAGACTTCCATTTCTTCTTCTAGGCTGCTTTTTAGTGAAAACAGTTCTTGATTTTGAGAAGCTAGGGTTTCAATCTTAGATAAAGATAAAATGGATTGAACCAGTTGGGCTTGCCCTTCAAGGACGTCTCGGCACTTTCGCAAATATTTGTCACGATCTGCAAAGTCACCAACATTATAGAGCATTCCATCAATCATTCCGATAACACTAGTGATTGGTGTCTTTAGCTCGTGCGATGTCATGCGTAAAAACTCAGATTTCTCTCTTTCTGAATCAGAAGCTTTTTCATACTCTTTTTGCAAGGATTTGATGCTCGTTGAAAGACTCGCATACAAACGGTTAATATCACTAGCCAACATTGCTATTTCATCTTTGCCGTGAATGGTACACGTTAAGTTTGGTTCTAGGTTGACCATTTTTTTGGCGGTTTGTGACATGCTAAGGATACGCCGGCTAGAAGTCCTACTATATAAGTAGGCGACAATACTCCCTACGGTCACTGAAAAAATCAATAGTGACGGGTAGAGGTCAAGGAGAACTTTGCTAGCATCTGTTACGGGTTGAAGTGAAGATTGCCCAAGCAATGTCATTTTTTTTCCATCGCGTAGGGTTACTTTTTGACTCATCACCTTAACATTAGAATAAGAGTTGTCAAAGGTGGTGACGATATTAACATTTTGACTGTCTTTGCTTTCACTGACGCCGTCTAGGAGCTGCAAGGAAGGATAGAGCAGTTGGTTATCACTGTCTACTAAGCTGTACCAAATATTATCTTTGTTGATTTTTTTTGTTAGGATATCTCTAATCTCGGTTACCGTTTTGCCTTTGATTTGCTTGCTTGTTTGGTCAAATTCACACTTAACTTCTTTGTCTTTGACTTTGGTGTAATAAATTGGCATTGCAAAATAAAGCACTAACAAAATAGAGGTAACCACTACAATAATTAAGCCATTGATGACCAAAAAGGTTTTTTTGATTAGTCTCACTCACGCTCTCCCAATAAATAGCCCATGCCTGTAATTGTCTTGAGGGGAATACCCGTCATTTTTTTACGAAGGTTCTTGATGTGGTTGTCAAGGACACGCGTGTCCAGTTCAGAATAGCCCCATATGTCATCCATCAATTGGTCTCTGGTGACAATTTTTTGGTGACGTTTTGCTAAATAATCAATAATGTCATATTCTTTTTTGGTTAGTTTGACCAATGTTCCTTGCCAATAGACGCTATGTTCGGTCTCATCAACAAGTAAGTCTCCGATTTGGCGCTTTTCATCTGGAGTAGAGACGCGTAATACATTTTCGATACGTTTGATTAAAATGAGTGGTGAAAATGGTTTGGTCACATAATCACTAATCAAATGGTTGAAGCTTACAAGCTGTGTGTACTCGTCATCTAATGCCGTTAGCATAATAATAGGGACATCTGATGTCTTTCGAATTGTTTTTAGCACTTCTAAGCCACTTAAGGAAGGGAGCATGATGTCTAAAATAATCAGATCATAAGACGTTGTCTGCCACTTGTCTAAGGCAGCTTGGCCATCAAATACACAATCTGGATCATAGTTATTCGCTTTTAAAAACTCACAAATCACTTGACTGATGGTATCATCATCTTCAACTACTAATATTTTAAACATAACTTCCCTTTCTAGATTGGCGTTTAGTGTATCAAGCAGCTAAGGATGACATCAAAGGGTCATCCTTTTTGACTTTTATGCTTGTTTGGTTGATTATTCAAATCGCAATGCTTCAATTGGGTCTAGCTTAGACGCTTTAATGGCTGGTAATAGTCCAAAGACAATCCCTATAATACAACAAAACGCTAAACTCAAGACAACTGAGAACAAGGATAGGATATAGGGATATTCGAGTGATCTTGTGATGATCAATCCTGATACCATCCCTGAAATAACCCCTATCACACCACCTAGCAAGGTTAGAATGACCGCTTCAATTAAAAATTGTTTTAAAATAAGCTTACGTCTAGCGCCAAGCGCTTTTTTGATCCCAATTTCTCTCGTTCTTTCGGTAACTGATACTAGCATAATGTTCATCACACCAATACCACCTACAATAAGAGAGATACTAGCAATACCAGCTAATAACACAAAATTAGATTTGTTTAGGTTGTCTAGTTGGCGTTCAAATTCTTTAAGGTTCATGACACCAAACATATAATCTGATTTAGGGATCGTTTGATTGAGCATATCACTGACACGCTTTGCTACAGGTTTGAGGTCATCTGCGCGATAGGTCTGGATCGTGATCTCAGGTGTCGCATCCACTACACCATTAATATTATACCACTGATGTAGCGGGATATAAGCAATTTTCTCAGTCCCACTTGTGAGGCCACTTTGTTCTTTTGATTCAAACACCCCAATGACCCTGAAGGGATTTCCCATCACTTCGACAAATTTTCCAAGGCCATCGTCTTTTGGAAATAGTGACTCATACAAGCTTTTTTCAAGGTAAATCACCTGTTTTTGGTCAATAAAGTCTTTGTCTGAAAAGTCACTGCCTTTAATAAATGTCATGCGTCTCACTTCAGCTACGTTTTTTGTGATGGCAGAAATCTTTGCAGATGATTTTTGGCCTAGATGGTAGACTTTGTCATCAATACCATATGAGATCAGGGCATTTTTGACGCCTTTGACTTGCTGTATTTTGCTAAGCTCTTCTTCAGCCATAAAAGGAAGATAGTCTGGTTTTTTAGCATTTGACTTGTCTGGAAATTTAGGGTCAATACTACTTTTTTTGTTAAACACAATGTTAATAGTGTTATTGCTGCCACCAATCAACTGTCTTTTGGTATTTTCGGTATTACCTTCGATGATTGAAAAGATTGCGATAATGGCACCAATACCGATAATAATCCCTAGCATTGTCAAAATTGACCGCATCTTGTGTGATAATATAGAGCTTAAAGCTGCAATAATATCTTCCATTATTTTCCCCCTTTACTCTATATCGGAATGTTCTATATTACCATCTCTTAGGATCACCGTCTTTTTGCATAGGGCAGCTACTTCAGGCTCGTGTGTGATGATAATAATCGTTTTGCCGTTATCATTGAATTGTTTAAATAGGTCCATGATTTGGACGCTGGTTTTTGTGTCTAGTGCACCTGTTGGCTCATCACCAAGGATAAAACTCGGGTTAGTGACTAAAGCTCTTGCAATCGCTACACGCTGTTTTTGCCCACCAGATAGCTCCATCGGTTTAAATTCACTACGTTCTTCTAGTCCTACTAGCTTTAACATCTCTAGGGCTCGTTTGCGACGCTCTTTTTTAGGAACATTCATATAAGTCAAGGGTAATTCGACATTTTGACAAGCTGTTAGCTTGGGCATCAGGTTAAAATTTTGAAAAACAAAGCCGATTTTTTGATTACGCAAATCAGCAAGTTCATTATCAGATAAGGATGACACGTCTCTGCCTTCAATGGCATATGAGCCAGAGCCAGGCTTATCTAAACACCCAATGATATTCATCAATGTTGACTTTCCCGAACCTGATGGTCCCATGATGGCTAAAAAGTCACCCTCGTTAACTTCTAAATCGATTCCTTTTAAAATCGCAAATTCTTCAGTTCCAAGATGATAGCTTTTTCGAATATCTTTAAGGTTTAACAATACTTCCTACCTCCATACCGTCTTTCATGCCAGGAAGCGGCTGAGCAATCTTATCTTGCATAGTCAAGCCACTTGTTACCTCAACATAACCTTTTGAGAAGGGCTTAGTCTTGATTTCTTGTTTTTTGACCTTGTTTTTATCAACTTTCCACACATAGGTTTTTCCATTTTCTGCCATTGTAAAGGTTTCTTTCAATACGATCTTGCCAGCTTCTGGAACATTGTTGAGCACATTAACATAGGTGTGTGAGCCAATGAGTGGCTGCTTGTCTGATTGGTCAAGTTCAATAACATAAGGGAATTTTGCTTGGTTTGGATTATCTTGTTGGTCATTGCCACCTTGGCCTTGACCTTGGCCTTTTTCCTCTGCTTTGAGGTTGCCAACTTGGGTTACTTTTCCAGTCCATTTTTTAGAGTTGTCTTTGCGGTCAATCACTTCGACTTTTTGACCGATTTTTAACTTGTCACGGTCAAATTCACTAATGTTACCTTTGACTAACATTTTTGATTTGTCGATAATTTCCATAAAAGTTTCATTTTCTTTTTTGGATTTTGATTGATTTGGCAAATCAGTATTTAGACTAACAATGGTTCCTGCGGTGTCTGACTTAACGGTGTCATACTCTAGTTTACCTTTTTCCGTTGTGGCAGTAGCATTAGCTTTATCGAGTTCGATTTGAGCGGTTTTGACATCGCTATCTGCTGTTTTGGCATCGCTTAGTGCTTGGGATACACTGTCTTCTGCGCTGCGAATTTGCTCTAGTAAGCTCTCATCTGGTGCAGTGTTGTAGCGAGATTTTAGGGTGTTGATTTCATTGACCTTGCGATTGTAGGTTTCCCACTTCAATGCTGCATTGGTTTTAGCAACTTGGAGCTGATTGGCTTTGGTTTGAACATCAAATTCTGAACTTTGAGCCGTTAACCGCTGTGACGTTTCATAGCTAAACAAGGGTTGTCCTACTTTGACAACATCGCCTTTTTTAACAAAGACCTCTTTGACTTCTCCTTTACTTGAGTCGATTTTGACTTTGCTGCTGTTGTTAGCTGTTACTTCGCCAGCTAAGGTCAAGCTGATATCTTTTCCTTGTTCCATGGCTTCTTTTATGGTTAAGGCTTTTACTTTGTTGACACTAGAGACAATTTCTTGTTGTTGATGGTTCATTATCAAGTAGCTACCACCAACCACACAGGTCAACACTCCAGCACTCAACAAGGCTAATTGTTTGCGCGTCATTTTTTTTCTTAACTGAAACATACTTTCTCCTCAATAGCTATTTTTTCTTTTTATACGATTTTTATGGTTATACCATACCAACGTTATCCCTTTTGAACGGTCACTAGCAAGACCTACTAGTCATGATGACGCTTAACACCAACGATTAATCCGATGACCAACAGTAAGATGACAGGTATAATGGATCTTTTTTCATTTTAGCACTTCCTTTTTGGTAGCTTGAAACACGACAAACTGGCTATTTTAGCGTTCTTTTCTTGTTTTTGGAAAACAAAAATCATATAACCGTTCGCTCACATAAGCACGGGTATATGATTTTGTACATTTGCGAGTTAGTGTGTTTGGCTATTTAGGCATTATGATAAGTGAGTTACCATCTTAGGCAGACTGCCTCATGTCATGCGTAACGTTTGCGAGTCACCTTATGCTCTTTGTTGTAACCCTTAGTTTTTAGCAGGAGCGCCTGATCCACCAGCATCTTTTGATTCCATGCCTTCTTCGTTTCCTGCAGGAATCTGAATCACGTTTCCATCTTTTGTGGTGTATTCTGTAACTTCTTCGCCATCAACCACTTTTGTTTTTTTGCTAACTGCGTCGTCTTTGATGTCAGACATTTTGATTTCTTTAACTTCTTCTTTTTTAGAATCTTTTTTTGTGCCACAAGCTGTTAAAAAGCATGTTGCTGCTAATGCTAATGCAGGAATGACTAATACTTTTTTGAATTTCATGATGAAATGCTCCTTTTGTTTTGATACCTTTAGTTTAACAGACGCATCTACTGTTTTTCTAACGATTATCTGTTTTTTATCTGTTTTTTTGAGATTGGCTAGCTTTTTTTGTCCTGTCATCGTAGTATCTGTGACGTTAGCGATGGTTACATATGCTTGTACATGATAGGGGCCAAGTCTAAGATATCAGCTAGTAGTTGGTTATGGTCACCGATCATATCAAAGAGGAGGTCTTCAGATAGGACACCGCACGGGATATCATCCCAAGGTTGGTTTGCAAGCCGAAACCATTCGTCACTACTGTAAAAATTTCTAAGTGTGGCATATTCCTCATAATGCTCTTTAAAGGCATCTAGGGCTTCTATGAGATTTGCTAGCTTTGGGCTAAAGGCCTCATAGGTTTGTTCCATTTTTTCAACGATTAACTGATCTTGCTTTGTCATGGGTTGCTCCTTTGCTGGTTATTACCTTTATTTTACACCGAAATGCTAGCAATTGTCATGAAAAAACCTCTATTTGATAAAAGCATACATCATCCAAAAAATGTGCTCACTCAATAAATATAGGGTCATCATTTTTATTTAAAGATTGTTTTGTGACCTTGATTTTTAATCTTTTTCTCCTTAAAATGACATTATTGACACTCTTGTCTGTTAAGGTGACTATCATTAGATAAGGAGGCCAAGATGACCCATCGTTTTTTTCTCACCCCTCTTTCAACCCTCTGGCGCCGTCTGAGACCAAAGCGTTACTCCAAAAAAGTTTTGGCTGATGAGCCTACTAGCTATCAGCCACCGGCAGCTCATGGCCCGTGCGACGATATTCATCAGTTGCTTGAGGACAAGAGCTTATCAGACGATTATCTGATTGCTACTTCTGCGATGAGACACCTCTGGTACTGGGGGTATAGTCAGATTGGGTAGTTAGAGTTTCTGACTCCCAATCAGCTATGTTAACGGACTATCACTGATAACATTCACGCTAAGCCTCATTCTAGCTAGGCTTAGCGTGAATTTTTTTTGCTGACTGGTTTTTAAATATTAAAGACTCTATCCTTATTTGGATAGAGTCTTTAGCTTTATGACATTGCCCTAGACCATCAGTATAGGACACGTTTCCATTATCGGTGTTTTGAAAAGGGGAGTGATGGCTAGGGCTGTCTTTTTAAGCAACCTTAGGGAAATAAACTGGCAACCCTCTATTTTTGGGCAGGTTGTTTTTGGTTAGGTTTTGCAAACTGGGCTAAGATATTGGCAAATGCTTTGTCTTTGATTTTGACATTTGCTTTATCAAGAGCTTTAGCGATGACTTTGTTTTGGAAGTCAGGGTCTTTTAATTTGCCAGTCACGATGATGTCTTTCAAGCGTTTTTGGTACGCTTTCCAGTCTGCTTTTTTAGTTGCTTTTTTGGTGACTTTGATGATATGGTAGGTGCGTTTTGAGGTGGCTGGATCAAGCGCTGTGATGATTTCTGATCTGTTCCCTTCTTTGAGGCCTGATGCAGCTCTAACTACTTCTGCTGGTAGGGTTGTTTCGCCTGAGTCAAACGTATAGGTTGTTTTTTTATCGGCTGCAGTGGTTTTTTCTTTGGCAATAGCTGCAAAGTCTGCCCCTTCAGCTTTGACGGCTTCAAGCGCTGCTTTGGCATCCTCTTCTTTTTCAAACTGCATGATTTCTGCGGTCATGGTTGGGGTATAAGCGTCATAGGCCTGACGGTAGTCTTTTTTTGAGATGGTTTCGTTTTTGGCTTGTTCTTTGACGGCATATTCGACTAATTTTGTGAGGCGAATTTGTTTTTTATAGGTTTCTGGCGTTAAGCCTGATTGTGCTAGGACTGTCTTAAAGGATGTACCGTATTGGTCTGCGGTTTGTTTATAGGCTTTTTCAACCTCTTTGTCAGAGACTTTGTTGGCATATTGTGTCTCAAAAACGCGGCTAATCACCAAGCTTAACATGGCTTTTTGTGCGAGTTCTGTGTTTTTGGTCTCATTGTAGAAGTCACTGACAGTGATGGTGTCTCCTTTCATCGAGACGAGTTTGGTGTTGTTGTGTGATGATTGACAAGCTGATAAGGTCACGACTGTCGCCAGCGTTACCACTCCTGTAATGAGTTTATTCATTTGTTTCATGTCCTTTTGAGCCTCTTTTCTCATTAATAATTACTGTTATCTTATATCATTAGTCTTAAACGTAGCTTAATCTTGCTTTTTGGTGTTGCTGCTCGTTGTGACTGTTCGTTAGAAAGCCACTGTCTTTAGGATAGGTTAGGTTGTGGTGTTTGGCTGTAGTCATGTATGAACAGAATCTGACGTTGGCTATTTTTGAGTGTTGTTTTCTTGCCACGGTATGGCTAGAATAACTCTCAAAAATCGTAAAAGGACTGAGTCCCATCTCTACAGAACTCAGTCCTTTACCTTGGCATCTTAGGGAAGTCATCATTAGTAGGCGTTGATGACCTCCTTTATCAATGGGTGACTTTTCGATGGAAACAGTCTGCTCCATGAGACAAACACTTGCTTAGGTCGGCGTGAAACTTAAAAGGTAGTGGTATTTTAGAAACACGGTCGTCTTAAACGAGTGGTGAGGGGGCAAAAGCTACTTTGACCGATCAATCCAAAGAGTTGATTTGTTTTTGGTAAGCTTCTATCATACTCCTGACATTATCATGGTTGAGGTCTAGGTTATTATCAAAAGAATAGCCTAAAATGGTGTGCGCTCTGGTGTCTCCTGATACGATGATAAATCCAGCAGGAGACAAAGCATAGATGTATAGCTCACCACCTGAGTGATCTGTGTCTGATGGATAGCTTAACTGCTGCACGCGCATAGGGGTTTTTGTTTGTGTGTTTTCGGCACAAAAGGTTTCAGCTATGCGGCGTGCCTCAGGTTCTGTTCTAACGAAATGCATTTCCATACTAAGGTTTGATGCCTACAACAGCACTTTGGTAACCGTTGAAGCCGCCTGCGCCGCCACCAGTACCAAGAGCTGAAGGGTTTAGTGCGTCAAGACGGAAGAAGCCGTCAGAGACTCCACCCCAACCCCAGTTAACATGGTAGAAGTTACGTCCGTCAGCACCATCGATAACAAAGGCATGTCCGCCTACTTTACCGACACCTTGGTAGTATACTGGTTGGTTTTGAGATAATTCTTTGTCAATTTGTGCTTCCCAATCTTGTTTGCTAAAGTCGCCACGGTTGATTTGGTGAACAGATTGGTTGTAGCCAAAGTTTTCTTTCAAGGCTCTTTGAACACGAGAGCTACCTGCAGAACCACTAGATGGACCATAATCCATGTCTACTGAAATACCAACATCAGCCATCAATTCTGAAATCGCCATTTTTTGAACGTTAGATTCTCTTCCGCTATAAGTAGGTAAGATGTTGTTCCAGTTGTATTGTCTAGTAGAGATAGCTGCAAACAAGTTCTTAGGATGGTTGAAATATGGGTTATTTGAGCTTAGTGTGTAAGTGTAGTCTTTCAACCCTTTGTTAGGGTAATTATGATATTTCATAATTTGAGCAGTTGCAGTAGCAACACATCCTGTAGCTGCATGTTGACCTACAAAAGATTGTTCACCTGGTTTTACTTTTTCAATAACAGGTGTCAATAGGTTGTAAGGGTTACCTTGATTGTAATGAATGCCTTTTGAATCAAGGAGAGATTTAACAACTGGTTGTTTAATCTCAGCGGTACCAGCATAAGTAGTGTCTAATTTTTTGTTTTCTTTGATTTGTTCGACATAACTTTCCATGAAGGAAGCAATGTTTTCTTTACCGTTAGCGTCAAATGATCCGCTGGTAGAGTATCCTAGAATTTCTGGAGAACGTTTATCTCCTGAAACGATAACAAATCCTCCAGTAGAAATATTGTAAACATACATATTAGAGCCAGAAAGTTCTCCACCTAAGTTAACTTTGTCAAGCTTAATATCTTCTGCGCTTCGTGCACCTGCTTTGATAGCTGCTGATTTTTGGATAAATGTGATAGCGCTATCTTTTGCTTCTTTTTCGTTACGAGCAAAGTTTTGATCGGCAAATACTGGGTTAGCAAGAACAAATCCACCTAATGCTAAAAGACTTAATAATCTGACACCTAATTTCTTTTTATTCATTTTTTTTATACCTCTTTCAAAATAAGTTAATCTACTGCATTTGCTTTTAACGGTACATTGGACACACCTCCTTACTTAGCTGAATCGTATGGTTATCATACGATGTCGCTGATACCATGAATGGTAATAGACAATAACACGGTTAGTTGACACTGACAACCCAACCCAATTATTCTCATCTCATGTGAGCCTAATTGGTTTTGGTCAAAAGACGCTATGAGTCGTTGCACTTATCATCTTTTGGTTGATCTCTTATCTTCTGCCGTATCTACTAGGCAGACTGATAGGCAAGATCAGCTAGCAAACAATAGGTTGTGCTTGACAGTTTTTTTAGATGATATGGGACCGTTCTCATTTTGTTAATAACTGATTCTGTGATAAGGATCGTGATAGGGTCCACAACACCAAGTGAAAGTCCTTTGTCTTTTTTTGGGTTGTCCATTAGTTGACTCGTAGGCTTTTTCCTGGCTGATTTATCTCATTTTTACTGACAATTAGCCTTTTAGTTACTATTGTGGCTAGTAGATGCTCATTTCAGTTGACAAGAAACTTAAAAATACTGATAATATAAACAAAATGATTCTTTTGTTTGTCAATGCTTTTATTGACTTCTCATTTTTATCTACTACCATTTTGCAAAAGGAACTACAAAAATAGTAACAATAACCACATAGTAGGCGCCTCCTTTTAACCTTATGGCTATATCATAGCTGCTTATTTTGCTAACCCATTATTTTGTTACGTATTAGGTACACACGTAACGTATTTTTAACATCTATTAGATTAGAAAGGTTTAACATATGACAGTTGATAAAACTATCGCATCTGGCTATTGACCTTATGCACCTATCATAAGCGACTATCATCCGAAACATTCAACTTGTTACGTATTAGGTACATGCGTAACGTATTTTTGACATCAACTAGGAAGGCTTGACATATGGAAATTGGTGAAACCGTTGAATTCATTAGGCATTCAAAAAACATTTCGATTAAACAAGTTTGTGGTGATTATCTCACTAGGCAAACCTATTATCGTTTTATTAAAAATAATCTTGACATTTCTTCGAAAAAGTTACTTTATATCTTAGACAACTTGAATGTCAATGTTGATGAGTTTCTCTTTATTAGTAATAACTTTAAACAATACAAAGAATTTATTGATATGGATACGGCAAAACATTATTTTGAATGCCGAAACATAGAAGGTTTAAATCATATCCTTGATTCTTATAAAGATAGTAAGTCAACAAAGGAAAAGAACCTTTTTGCCTTGGTCAAGGTGTTATTAGCAACTCTTACTGAGGAAGACTGTCTGACAGAGCGGACTTATTTGTCAAACTATCTTATTAATATTGAAACTTGGAGTCACTATGAGACTGTGCTTTTTAATAATTGTATGTTTATTTTTGAGTCTTGCTTTATTGAGATGGTGTTTTCAAAAGTTATTTTGAACCTCGATAAATACAATACCCTAAGGTATTATGGGAATGAATCGATTCGGATGTTTGTCAATATGTTGATTTTGTTTATTCAGCGACAAGAGTATGATAAAGCTTCTGAGATTTTGGCAAAAATTGAAGATTATCAGCTAAATGATGATTGCTTATATGAACGGTGTTGTGTGTCTTTTTTTGATGGCATTATTGGCCTCATAAATGGTAAAGAGGGGGCTGAGCAAAAGTGTGTGCAGATCTTGGAGATCTTCCAATTACTTAATTGCAAAACGATCCATCATATGTTTCAAACCTACCTAGAAGCCATTAAACATAAACTGTCCTGAGGCTCTTTAAAAAGCTAACGCTCTTATGGTGTTAGCTTTTTGATTTGGTATCTTAATAAATGGTGTAGTTTATCTCAACAGCTCCAGGGCGATTTTTTCAATTTGCTTTTTACTTTTTGACAAATCATAAAAAGCAATGACGACAATCATTGCTTTTTCTAGTATTTTTACTTTCTATAGTCATTGCTTTTTTTGATGTAAAAAGCTAGGCCTAGTGAGCAGAGGTCTAGCCTTTTGGTATTATTTCTGAGTAGGTGTACCGTTATGGTAGTTAATGGTGTAGCCATTAGCTGTGTTGTAAACTAATACTTTCTCGTTGATGGTATTATCAGAAGATTGCATTGATACCACGACAGCTCTTGGAATCAACTCGTCTGCGTTATAGATTGGAGCAGCTTCATAATAAAGATAGCCATCACGATTTGCTTCTAACCATTCTTGAGCTCTTTGTTCGGTATAGCGCATGCCGCCTTTTTGGTCACGACCTCCTACATTTTGGGTACGTGTCCCTGTAACGGCATTGACTCTGAGTGCATCTCCACCGAGACTATCTGCAATGAGATGACTTCTATTCCAGAAATCTCCGACATAAGATAGACCATTTAACCATTCAATTTTATATTTGACATGATTAGGGTTTCCAGTCCAGCCTGCGGGGTTTTGATTTTTACCGAAAGATTGTCTAACACCGTAGCTACCTTCAACATTGGCATAAGTCAATGTACCTCTAGCAGTACGCGTCCTTCCTAACTCATCTAATTTGCTATAGAGAATATCTCCTGCTTTAGGAAAGAGTGCTGGAGTGATCTGACTAGTACCTAAGGTTTTGTAATAGTTGGGACTGTCATTGAATGTCCAAGCTAATGCTTCGTTTAGGTACTTGCTTGCGCCATCATTTAGAACAACATCATTTGAGACCTGTGTTTGTCGTGCCAGTGCAGTATTTTCAAGTGTGACTGTTGTTACAGCCATTGTGGCTGATACAAGAGCTACCATTGAAAATTTTACTAGCCGACATTTTTTAGAAAAAACCCGTCTTGATCCAAGTAGATTCATATGCTTGTCCTCTTTTCTAATTTCGCTCACTAACCATAGTATACGCTTACTTAACTAGTTTATCAATAGTTTTTTTAAAAAATATGAAAATTAAAGGAGATAGTAAGGAGAAAAAAGAAGGCGTTGTCTTTTTGTTTTGCCATACTAATATCATTTTTGAAATAGGTGCTGTGTGTCACCTAGAGGTGGTGATTGTATTTAGGCCTAGGTAAGATGGTTACTTTACTATCGTTTCTTTGACTTTTACCAAGTAGGGGATTTCAGTAGTCAACACCTCTTAAAAAAGAACTATTCCCTCTTTAGCTGTTGTAGAGGTTTCTTAAAATCTTTTATGTTACAATAAAGAAAAAAAGGAGGTTTCACATGTCAACTGACCATCAATTACGAGAAGTTTCTTATCAATTACTGGCTGAGCGAGGGGTTTCTTTAGAAGCTATTGCAGAGCTGGTGCTTTTTTTGCAGAATGATTATATTCCCAATTTGACCATGGCAGAATGTTTAGAGAGCGTTGAGGCGGTGCTTGCAAAACGAGAAGTGCAAAATGCTATTATCACTGGGGTAGAATTGGATAAATTGGCTGAAGCCAACCAGCTGTCTGAGCCACTCCTTAGTATCTTGAAAACCGACCAAGGGCTGTATGGGATTGATGAAATCCTGGCCTTATCCATTGTTAACCTCTATGGGTCTATCGGTTTTACCAATTATGGGTATCTGGACAAGACAAAACCGGGAATAGTTGACAAACTCAACCACAAAGATGGCTACTCCTGCCATACCTTTTTAGATGATATTGTTAGCGCCATTGCGGCAGCAGCTGCCAGTCGTATTGCCCACAATGACCCCGCTAAAAGTGCTATTACCAACCAACAATAAGCAAAACAAGTCTAGGAAGTGACTCCCTAGACTTGTTTTTTTGAGGTTATCTGGCAAATAAGAAATCTCTTTTTGGTTAGCCTATCGACTCGTAACATAGGCATCAACAGCAACCAAAGCCGCTGCTACATCTTCTGGACTGATAACAAATGGCATTTGATGGATGGTTTCGCCTGCCATGGTTGCTTGACGGCCAATTTTTAAGAAATCCTCTTGAGTAGCCGTGTCTAAATGCATTTCTTTGAGGGTTGTTGGCATGCCAATAGCTTGGTAAAAGTCGATGTAGCGGTCAATTTCTTCACGCGAACGATTTTCCAAGAAGAGTTGGGTCAACGTGCCATAGGCGACTTTTTCACCATGGGTAAGGTGATGAATAGCACCTGTCAGCGCTGTAAAGCCATTGTGAATGGCATGTGCAGCAGCCAGACCCGCACTTTCAAAACCAAGCCCACTAAGAAGTGTATTGGCTTCAATGACATTTTCCAAGGCCGGGGTCACGACTTGTCTGTCACAGCTAGCCATCGCTTTTAGGCCATCTGCAAACAAGGTCTGCTCACAGGCTTTGGCAATGGCAACTCCTGCCAAGGTTTGATTGCCACCTGCCATGGTGTCTCCATTTTTTTGCATAACAGCACGCGCCTCTACCCATGTTGCTAACCCATCTGCAATCCCTGACGCCAATAAGCGTTTTGGTGCCTGACAGATCACTTGTGTGTCAACCAATACAAGATCTGGATTCTTTGAATAGAAAATGTATTTTTCAAAGGCTCCTTCATCGGTGTAAATAACCGATAAGGCTGAGGTTGGGGCATCTGTTGAAGCAATGGTTGGGGCAATAATCACCGGAACAGCAAGTAAGTCAGCGATAGCCTTAGCACTGTCAATGGTTTTTCCACCACCAAGTCCAATAATAACATCATTGCCATTTTCCTTGGCAATGGCAACCACGCGGCTGATTTCATTATCTGAGGCTTCGCCATTAAAGGCTACGTGAACAGGAGTCATGCCATTATCTATCAAATAGCTTTCAAATCTTTCTCCGACGATGCCATACACCACGTCATCACACAGTAAAATGGGGCTATCCCCTAGTTGTTTTAGGGTTTTAACATTGGTAAACAAGGCATTTTTACCTTGAATGTAACGAGATGGACTTGCAAATACTTTCATCGTTGAACTCCTTTATCTGTGATTCCTAATGATGTGATTACTACTGATGCTATTTCTTAAATGCTCTTGCGGTGATGAATGGCTTCCCAATCCTTGCCAAAATCGTCAACCGCTTTTTGAATAGATGGCATGGCAAATCCTGCTTCAAACACATCTGGGCCAGCAGTGATGGCTTGTGCTCCTAGAGCAAAGGATTTATTAACCTGAGCCACATTTTTAAAGCTTGCTGCCAAAATCTTACTATTAGCATTCTCGCGGTTAATAGCTTCTGCTAATTGTTCTATGACAGCTTCTGGATCAATATTAAGATTTTCCATACGGTTATAGTAAGGAGCCAAATAATCAGCGCCAGCTTCAATGGCTAATAGTCCTTGGAAGGTCGTATAAATAGCGGTTGCTGTGATGTGATAGCCTTCGGCTTTCAAGGTTTTAATGGCTGCAAGGCCCTCTGTGGTTACAGGTACTTTGACATACACACTATCTCCACATTGCCTGCGGATTTCAGCAGCATCTTTTAAGATGCCTTCGTAATCTTGGGCGATCACTTGAACATGAATAGAAGCCTTGTCACCGATAATAGCACGGACTTCTCGAATCCGTTCAAAGAAATCAATCTCACCTTCTTTTTTGGCAATAGAAGGGTTTGAGGTCACACCTGCGAGAGGCAAAATGTGATGCCATTTTTTAATAGCTTCTAAATCTAAAGTGTCTAACATGTATTCCATACTTATTTTCTCCTAAAGTGTGTGTTCTGTACGTTCAATAATGTCATCTTGGGTTGCTTTTGAGAGCACATTGAAGAAAGCTGAGTAGCCGGCAACACGGACAATGAGGTCGCGGTGCTTTTCAGGATGTTTTTGGGCATCAATCAAGGTCTCACGTGACACGACATTGTACTGGATATGATAACCGTGTAGGCGATTAAAGAAGGTACGAAGTAAGGCCATTAATTTCAGTTTGTCTTCTTCTTTGGCCAGGGTTTGTGGGTTAACTTTTTGGTTGAGTAGCACTCCTCCGACAATCTCATCTGTTGGTAATTTAGCAACAGATTTCAATACTGAAGTCGGGCCTTTTTTGTCCATGCTGTGTTCTGGTGAACAGCCTTCTGCTAGTGGTGTGCCTGCATGGCGACCGTCTGGTGTCGCCAAGGTCCCTTTTCCTTGTCCGACATTGGCTGAGATTGATGATGTCCCAGAATAGCGGATACCTCCGATTGGGCCACGGCCATACCGGGTATTTGGGTATTTGGCAATTTCATCAATGTAGGTGTCGTAAGCTTCGACGACTAAACTATCTGCGTAGTCATCATCATTACCATATTTTGGTGCGTCATTGATGAGCATTTGGCGGATGTCTTCTCCGCGTTCTCCAGCAAAGTCACTTTCAAGGGCCTTCCAGAGTTCCTCTGGGGTCAAGCGACCTTCTTCAAACACTAATTTTTTCAGCGCTGCTAGGGAGTCTGATAGGTTGGCAATACCAACTTGAAGGCCTGAGATATAGTCGTAAACAGCTCCGCCTTCTTTTAAGGTCTTGCCACGACCGATACAATCATCTGTCAAGGCTGAGCAAAGAATATCTGGTACTTCACGTTCAAGACCGAGGTCAATGGCATTTTCAACAATGACGCTCATGCGGGTAATTTCGCGCAGGGTGGCATCCCATGCTGCTTTTAATTCTTCATAAGAGGTCATGTCTTTGAAGTGACCGTGTCCTTTTGCAAAGCGCTTGCCTGATGCTGGGTCAATCCCGTCATTCATGGTAATCAGCAAGATTTTAGGGAAGTTGATGTAACTCATCCCCGTGCAACGGTAGCCCCATTTTCCAGGAACTGCTGTTTCCACACAGCCAATGGCTGAGTAATCATAAGCATCTTCTTCTGAGACACCTTTTTTGATGAAAGATGGAATGATGATTTCATCGTTGTTCATGGCTGGCATACCAAAACCAAGTTTCATGACCTCGATACATTCGTTCATAAAGGTATTGTCTAGGCCTTTGTGGTAACGAACAGTCAAGTTAGGTTGTGGCAATTTGGTTTGAGCCACACTCCGTAGGACAAGGTAAGACAGTGGGTTGACCGCATCTTTTTTATCGCGTGTTTGACCGCCGATTGTCACGTTTTGGTAAAGTGGACTACCTGCTGATGAGAAGGTGTGGGCTTGGCTCCGTACTTTATTAATGGTCAAGGTCTTAATCCAGAGGTTGGTCAAACGTTCAACAATTGTGTCTTCTGTTTCACGGCCAGCCTCCAAATCAGCTTTGACATAAGGATACATGTACTGGTCAAAGCGGCCATAAGATAGGGAATGCCCATTTGATTCAATTTGCAAAATACACTGAATGAACCAGACAGATTGCACAGCCTCTGCAAAGGTTTTCGCTGGTTCGTAAGGTACTTTATCACAAATGCGCGCGATGTCTAACAATTCTGCTTGACGTTCTGGTTTAGCCGTTTTTGCTAGTTCTCTAGCCAACTTGGCATAGCGTTTAGCATAAGTTTTGACTGCATCAATGACAATAAAAACAGAGTCGTAAAAATGGTATTTGTCAATGTTTTCAGGAATGGTCAAATCAAGCGCAGCTTTGGCAGCTCGTGCCCGTTCTTCAAATCCCTTTAAGCCATGCTCCAAGAGTTTTTGGTAATTAACCGCTAAATGAGCATCCCCAGAGTTCATCTTGCCTTCCATGCCAAAGAAACCTGTTTCCATGTACACTTGCACTTCTTCTGGTAGCAAGACACCGCAGCGAGCACGCAGGTTATTGTTTTCCCAGAATGGGGCAATGTCTCGGAGCTGTTGCTTGGTTTCTTCGGTAATGTAGAAGACATCCCCATCTCGTTTTTCAAAAAGATCAAGTTCGTTGAGGACAAATTCCAGAGTGTATTCTGGGAAAATCGGTGCATCCTTGTTTGAAGAGGCTTGGTTACCAGCAATGAGGCTTTCATCCTCAATATAGATGGTCATGTTTTCCAAAATAGTTTGAAGCATGTAAGCGCGTTTGAGGTTTGCTGGCTTATTTTGGTGTTTTTGATAGGCTTCAGTGGCTAAAATAGCACGCTCAGCATCAATATAAGGTTTCTTGTCTAACACAGCTTCACGATAGTGAGTCATTCTGTCTGTTAAATGTCCAAAATAAGGGCTTTTTGTTTCAGTCATGCGGGGTCTCCTTCTTTCTTACGAAATTATAAACGTTTCTTTCGTAACTATTTTATCATATATTAGGACTTTTGCGTATCCTTAACCATAAGAAGAGATAGTCACTTTATTTTGCACTATTGTGCAATATAGGCCTGATAAGTCGTTCTTCTTTTTCTAAAAAACCACCTCTAACTGGAGATGGTCTCAAGAATTTGGTGGACGCTAAATCATGACTCTTCACTAGCTTGTTCATTTTGATAAGCCATATTATCTTGGATTTTAAAGAATGGGAAGTACACCAACGTTGACATGATGAGTATAAGAATTTGCACAATAGCTCCTTGCCAGCCACCAACCATGAACCCTGAGATAATGGCTGGTGTTGACCACGGAAGGGTCACTCCTGCAAAGGGCTGCATGAAACCAATAGCAATGGCGCCATAAACTGTGAGAGCTGCCAAGACCGGAACCAAGATAAATGGCAAGAACATGACTGGATTCATCACAATTGGAAAACCAAAGACGACTGGTTCATTAACATTAAAGAGGGCTGGGAAGGCTGCAACCTTGCCTAAAGCCTTGTATTGTTTGGATTTAGCCGCAAAGATCATAGCTACCACTAAACCAAAGGTAATGCCAGAACCTGATAGAATCAAGAAAGAGTCTAAAAATTGTTGGGTTACAATATGGGCACCCTTGTCTAGGGATAACTCACCTGCTGCCATCAAGGCCTTATTGGCATCTAGATTTGATAAGAGAAGAGCAGTGACAATTCCATTGACCACAGATTGCCCATGCACGCCAAACCACCAAAGAAAGGAAATAAAGAAGGCAATACCTAGTGCGCCATAAAGAGAACCCGTTAACCCTTGCAGCGGTACCTGAATGACATCATAAATCATTTCAATAAAGGTGCCACCACCTGTTACTGACTTGGCAATAATATACACAAGCATTGACAAGGTAAAGATCACAAAGGCTGGAATCATGGCTTCAAACTGTTTGGCGATGGCTTGTGGCACTTGATCTGGCATTTTAATGACGATATGACGACGGATAAATGTTGTGTAAACAGCTCCGACCGTTAAACCAATCACAATAGCACCAATAATCCCTTGACCACCAAACCAAACCTTACTGATAGCATCTCCAATAGCTTCACCTTCTGCTGGAACATAAGATGATCTCAATAAAATAAAGAAGGCTGACAAGGATAGAACCCCTGAAGGGAGAGGTTCAACACCTGAGTTTTTAGCATAAGAATAGCCAATTGCAAAACAGGAAATCAACCCCATAATAGCAAATGTTCCATGGTAAACCTGCATAAAGGGTTCTGTCCAGTCAGCACCAAACACACTAGCAATGGCATCATTAACCCCTTGGAAAGGAATCTGCCCAGCAATCAGGAAAAGACTCCCCACAACGGTCAAAGGTAAAATGGCTAACATACCGTCTTTTAAGGCAATGATGCCGCGCATATTCACAAATGTCATGATTGGCTTGATGATGTTTTGCATATTCATTTTTGCCATGATTGACTCCTATTCTTTAACAAGGCTAAGGGCTAAATCAAGCACCTTGTTGCCGTCTAACATTCCATAATCAGCCATTGGGATAACTGCAATAGGGATATCATTGTCTTTACAAATAGCTTCTGATTTATCCAGAGTATAGGCAACCTGTGGGCCTAAAAGTGCCACATCAAGTAATGGTGCATAGTCCGCTAATTTCCCTTGAGCATAGGCTTCAATCTGACAATCAATGCCTTTTTTTTCAGCAGCTACTTTCATGTTGTTCACCAACATACCGGTTGAAAATCCTGCTGCACAAAACAATCCAATTTTAATCATGTCAATCTCCTTTTTAGTCATGAAAACTTATTTAGTTGCCAATTCTTTACGAAGGTCAATAATCTCTTTGATGAGATTAATTTCTGTAATGGTCGTCATCAAGTGATCCTGTGAGTGAACAAAAAGAGCTGTAATCTCTGACTTATTACCACTAGCTTCTTGGGCAAGAAACTGGGTCTGTAAATTGTGGGCTTCTAATAAGGCATCATCTGCTAAGGCCATTTCTTTTTCACTAGTGGCATAATCGTCCTCTTTAGCACATTTCAGAGCTTGGTAGATATGTTGTTTGGCATCGCCTGCATTTAAAATTAAGCCCATAATGATTTGGTCTGGTACAATAACTTGCATTGGTGTCTCCTTTTTTTCTTTTTCATGTGATGTAACGGCAATGAGTCTTTTTTTCGAAGGTGATGTTATTGTGTTTGTAATCGTTTACATTTCGTTGGTAAGTTTATTGTATCATTTTTGTTTTTAGGGTCAATATATTTTGTGCTATATTTTGGTTAATGCACTTTTGTGCCAATACATTAACTGCACATTTGAGCAATCTCTGTTTTATCAACACATCAAACAAAAAAAGCCCTGACCGTTTGGTCTTGGGCCTCTATAAATATCATAGTATTTTTGAATTTCTATTAAAGAAGAACGTTATTAAGATCAATATCTTCATCTAACGCTAAAACAGCTAGCATGGTCTCTTTATCCGTCACTAGATAATTGATAAAACCTGCTTTTAAGGCTGCCAATATTGCCTTAGCCTTGTGTTTACCTGTTGCAACAGCCATTGTTTTGGGGACACGCCTCAACTGTTCTAGTGAAATACCAATAGTTCGATCCTGTAGGCCAGTGTAAACTGGCTGACCTGCCTGATCAAAGAAACGGCAACAAACTTCACCAACGGCTTTTTCATATTTGAGTTGGTCATGATCTGAGCTGGTTAATAAATCACGCCATTGGCTCTGCTCAAGGCTATTAGGCTCCCCACCAATTCCTACTAAGGCAAGATCTAACTGGTCCCAGCTTGTTAAAATGTCGTTAAAGTATTTAGATTGTAAGATTCCCTTAGCCAAGTGTTTGTCTTCTTGAATGACCATAGCGTTCATAAAAGCGCTATTACCATGAAAGATGCGAGCCAAGCGGTAAACCAGGGTATTGACATGGTATTTGGCATTAATATGGCTAGGTCCTCCTGCCAAAGGATAAATAAACACATCTTTCATCGCTTTTGGATTTAACTCATCCATCAAGCAAGAAAGAGTCGCTCCCCAGGACAGACCGATCTTATCGCCATCTTTAACAACATGTCTAAAAACCTCAGCTGCTGTTTTAGCAACATTTGTCAAGGTATCCATTGGGGTATCTTCAACCTGGTTGGGCACAAGGTCTAGTTTTTCCAAGCCATACTGCTGTCGCACGTATTCTTCTAAAGCAAATAAATCAGCATCATAGTCGGCAATTTCAATCCGAACAATGCCTTCTTCCTTGGCTTTTGCTAACATCCGACAAACCGTTGTTCGGTAGATATTCATTTCCTTTGAAATCAAGGTTTGGCTCTTGCCTTGAACATAATGCAAGTAAGCCACCTTGGCAAGGAGCCGTCTGCGTTCTTCTTTCATCTAGCCACCTATTTTCTAAGAAACAAAATCAAGAACAAGACCACTAGCACTTAATAACTCTTGTGTTTGCTTGTCTAGTGCTTGGTCTGTAATGACGCGATTGACATCAGCTAATGACAACTGGTGTACCAGACTGGTTTTTGAAAACTTGCTGGAATCGGTCAGAATCACCACTTCCTCAGCAGCATCTGCCATGTAACGCACCCCTTCTGAGCGCATCATGTCCTTGCCCATAAAGCCAAGATCTTTGTTGAAACCGTCTGTTCCAACAAAGACACGATTGACATGAAAAAGGGATATCATTTCTTTCAATAAAGGACCAACAGTCACCTCTGAATTGGGCTGGTAATAACCGCCCAGTAAAATGATTTGACAGCTACTATATTGACGAATGTAGTTGGCAATGAAGCACGAATTGGTAATGACTTTAATATTTCGTTTGGTCTGGCAAAGCACTTCTGCCAAAAGGGCACAGGTTGAGCCAGATTCAATCATAATGGTATCGTTGTCTTGTACCAATTCAGCTGCTTTTTCTGCAATCCGTCGCTTTATGTTGTAATTGTAGGACAAGCGTACATTGAGGTCATCGCCACTGTTTAGCACCGCATAGCCATGTTCCCGTCGCAACAAGCCCTTACTTTCAAGCTTATCAAGGTCTTTTCGAATGGTTACTTTCGAAACGTCTAATTGCTCTGATAAACTGTTAACATCTATTTTTTTCTTCTGGGAAACCAGTTGAATAATACGTTCTAATCGATTCATCATTCACCTCCCTTTCATTGTACCAGTTATTTTCTTAAAAGAAAAGGGATATTTACTTTCATTCGTAATTGATTTATTTACGTTTATCTGGTATGATAGTTTTATAACGAAAGGAATTCACACTTATGACTGATCGCGGTATTGTTTTCAACATCCAACATTTTAGTATTCATGACGGTCCTGGTATTCGGACAACCGTTTTTTTAAAAGGTTGCCCCTTGAGATGTCCATGGTGTGCCAATCCCGAATCCCAACAAAAAGCGCCTGAGCAGATGTTAACAAGTGATGGGCTTAATACTAAAATAGTTGGAGAGGAAAAAACCGTGGACGAGGTGATCGAAGAAGTCCTTAAAGACCTTGATTTCTACGAAGAGTCAGGTGGGGGCATGACCCTGTCAGGGGGGGAAATCTTTGCTCAGTTTGACTTTGCCTTAGCCCTGTTAAAAGCAGCCAAAGCAGCAGGTCTTCACACCGCAATTGAAACCACCGCCTTTGCCAAACACGAGCAATTTGTCACCCTTGTTGACTACGTGGACTTTATCTATACCGATTTGAAACATTATAATCAGCTCAGACACCAAAAAGTGACTGGGGTTCGTAATGACTTGATTATCAAGAATATTCATTATGCCTTTCAAGCTGGAAAAGAAATCGTCTTGCGCATCCCTGTTATTCCCCAATTTAATGATTCCCTAGACGATGCTAAAGCCTTCTCAGAGCTCTTTAATCAGCTTGAGATTGACCAAGTGCAACTGTTACCTTTCCATCAATTTGGAGAAAACAAGTACAAACTTCTAGGTAGGGAGTATGAGATGGCTGAGGTCAAGGCTTATCATCCCGAAGATTTAGCAGACTATCAGGCTGTTTTCCTCAACCATAATATTCATTGCTATTTTTAATGTGCTAAGCAAGTGAGGCCAGGCTGTTTATGCGTTGACTCTGTTACAAGCTAATTTAGTGCACTTGGTTTGGAGATCGTTGCTACATTGCCTTTACCTTTATGCTTTTTTAAAGCTCAAACCAGTATGGGCTTTAAAAAAGCTTACCAATCAGATTATTGATACTACAAAAAAGGCTGGGAATACTCCCAGCCTAGGCTTTTCCAAGCAAGCTTATCATTTCTACCAATCTTGACCTAGAATAAATTAATCAGTGCTAATACACTCTTTGCTAAGAGCTGATCAAAGATGTAGATAATCACCGTAAAGAAAGCTGTGTACTCAAGAACTGAGATAAAATCTTTCCAACGTTGTTTACGATTTGGCCATGTTGTGTCTTTTAAGACTTTAAAAGTCCCGCTAATGAATCCCATCAGGCTCTCCTTTTTAACGTGTTTCTTTGTGTAAGGTATATGTTTTGCAGTATTTGCAAAATTTATTTACTTCTAGACGTGTTGGTTTAGGCGTGCTACTCACTCCGATAGAGTAGTTACGACTGCCACATTCGACACACGCTAGACTCGCTTTTTTCTGTGCCATAACGCCTCCGTAACTATTATTTTAACACGATCTCTAAAATACTGCAAGCTATCTAAAATAGTCAACAATCTCTTTCCAAATAGATTGGGCTTTATCACGTAACCCTGACTGATCGACTGCTTTTGATAGTGATTGCGAAGCTTCTTGTGCTGATTTTCTTAAACCATCAATAATAGATTGAGTATCAACTCCTGATTGATTACCTGTTTCATTGACTCCATAAACAGCTGAAATACCATTTTGAGCGTAGGCATTATCTACATGAAATTGGCTGCCCTTGGTATAAGGCAAAATGTAAGATGCCTGAGTGCTAAAAATAGCTGAGGCCGTGCCTGCACTTGAATCCGTTAGATAATGATTTTCATCGGTCTGATTAAATCCTACCCATTGACTAATAACAACATCTGGCGTATAACCAATAACCCACTGATCGCCTGCTAAGTCGGGATTGAAGTTGGTTTCTGTCGTCCCTGTTTTACCAGCTAGTGTATAGCCATATACGTTAGCATTGACTGCTGTTCCATTTGAAAAGGTACCTAGCATCATGGCTGTCATCTTATCTGCAACAGACTGGCTGACAACACGTTTAGCCTTATCAGTAAAGGTTTTAAGCACTTCACCCCTGGCATTTTCAATCCGGTTAATCAAGTGCGCAGGATGGATTACTCCATTATTGGCAAAGGCAGCATATGCCTGAGCCATCTCCAATGGATTGGTTGTCACGCTGCCACCTAAAGCTACCCCCAACTCTTTTTTGGCAGAGCTCATATCTAACCCAAATGTTTTACCATAGGTAAAGGCTTTATCGATTCCGATATCGTTCAATGTAGAAACTGCTGGAATATTATAAGAGTTTGCTAATGCTTGATACATAGGAACATCTTCTGATTCATAATTTCCATAATTATGTGGCTGATAGCCATCGAAATCTTGAACGGTATTTGGTAGTTCTTTTTCAATTGACCATCCTGAAGCAACGGCTGGCGCGTAAACCACGAGTGGTTTGATTGTTGATGCGGGACTACGTTTTGCTTGAGTCGCATAGTTAAAACTTCTGAAAGTCGGATTTTCACTACTATTCACACGACCAATCAGACCTCTAACACCTCCTGTTTTAGGATCTAAAGCAACACTAGCTGCTTGAGCAGAGCTACCGTCATAAGCTGAAACAGGAAATAGTTCATCGTTGTTAAAAGTCGTCTGCATGCCAGTTTGGTAATTTTGATCTAGCTCAGTGTAAACTTTGTATCCATTATTAACAATGTCTTTTTCTGAAAGACCATAAGTTGCTATTGCTTCACTAATAACAGCATCAAAGTAGGATGGGTATTTGTAGTCATCTGTCTTACCAACATAAGTATCAGCTAAGCGATTTTTTAGCCCTACTGCTCTAGCTTGCTGAGCTTTTGTTTGGGTAATCTTTTTGGCATCAACCATCGCTCCTAAAACAGTATCTCTACGGTGAGTAGCATTTTTTAGAGAATGGTAAGGGTTATATATTTCAGGTCCTTTGAGCATACCTGCTAATGTGGCAGCTTCATCCAGTGTTAAGTTAGCAGCTGTGGTTCCAAAATATTTTTGACTGGCATCTTCAACTCCCCAAACTCCATTTCCAAAGTAGGAGTTGTTAAGGTACATAGTAAGAATATCTTTTTTACTGTATTTTTTGGTCAACTCTAACGCCAAAAAAAACTCTCGGGCCTTTCGTTTAATTGTCTGATCTTGTGAGAGATAAGCATTTTTAGCCAGTTGCTGTGTAATCGTTGAGCCACCTCCAAAGCGGCCCGCCGTAACTACCGCCAATAAGAAGCGTTTAAGATTAATACCGCTATTACTGTAAAAAGTCCTATCCTCAGTGGCAATAACAGCATTCTCAAGATCATCTGAAATAGCGTTGAGCTCAACATAACTCCCTTTTTGACCAGATAAACTGCCTGCATACTCTCCTTTGTGATCATAAATAACCGTTGTAGCCTTCAAGGCATCTTGTAAATCAGATACTTTAGCTGTTTTTGATAAGTAAAACAAGTATGATCCTAAGAGTAAGACAAGAGTTCCAATCAGAATCATTAGCAGTTTTCCGATGTGATAGCGGCGCCAAAAACGCCGAATTGGACGTTGAGGAGACGGCAAAACAGCTTCCAGCTTTTGCAACCAAGCGGGCCGACTTTTAGGGCTTCCTTCGTAGGCTCTACTGCGTTGCAGAGCTGTTGCAGGGTCTTGTTCTGAGTTTTTGGTAGCTGATGAGTCCAAATGATTGGCATTTGGCGAATACTGCTTTTGATTGTGTTGTGGCGTTAAACGCGTTTTTTGATGCATTAAGAATTGTTTTTCCTGATATGCTTTAGGAAAAAATTTCTTTTGTAAAAGTTCTAGAAATCTCATAACGTTATTATACCACTATGATCTTAAAGTAACCTTGATTAGGTCATCGAAATATGCTTTGAATAAGCCACACCATCCACTTGAAAGAGTAGTCCTTGTGGTCCACCGTGATGTGCAAATTCCGTTTGAATCGATTTTCGAGCAGGGTATCTGCCATTAAAGCGCTCTTTAATCATTTTTTCCATCACAGGTATGTTCCAAACGTCTCGAAATAGACAATCCATTTGAACAACTGCATCTAATGTGAGCCCCACCAATGCTAATCGGCGCTCCATCTCGTCAAAGGCTCCATTAATCTGACTTTCAATGTCTTGTCCAACATTGCCGACACAATAGTTTAAATAATAGAAATCTCCTGCTTCTACAAGGCCTGTATGCCCTCTATCTTCGTTAACATCATAACGTCTAATTGTTTTCATTGTTTTTCCTCTATTTTACGATTATGTTTTTATCACAATTATAACAATTTTTCTTAATATTTTATATTAAAAACCTTTGGTTGACTTCTTTTACGATAGAGAAATACCTATCATAAGGCCAAACTAATCCGTATTTTTCCGATACGTCGTTCAACCTCATGGGGTTGTTTTGAAAGAACATACCTGTTTGACTCATCGTCTTAGGTAACTATGTGTTGATAAGTTTTATCTTGCTATTTTTTATGACTGTTCCAACTTCGCAACACGTTAGTTGTTTTCTATTTCTGCGTTAGCACCTAGTTTCATATCATTTCTGTTACAAACTCTATCAAGAGGTCTTATTTAAGACACTTTCTTATTAGATGGATTAGCAAAATAACGTTTTTACCTTTTTGAGTGGCACGTTTTGATTAGAAACATGCTATAATAGCATTGAATTCCTTGCATTAATCAGGAGCTCACATTAAACATAGAAGGACGGGTTTAACCAATGAATAAATTCCAAGCTTTTAAAGAAACCTTATCCGCAGAAAGTCTAAAAGCCATTTACGATGAGACTCGCTTGGAGGTAGCTAATGACGAGCGTGAAGGTACTGAAGCTTTCTCTGCTGCTCTTGCCACCCAAATGGCTATCAACCTTGTTGAAAAATACCATAACTGGCTCAATGAAGACAACAAATAAACCATCAAAGGGGTTTACTGTCACACTGAAAAATCCCTTTGAAGAATTGACGGTCAAAGCATTATTAGAGGAACAATTGTTAATTCCCCGTAAAATTAGGCATTTTCTGAGAACTAAAAAACATGTTCTTATTAATGGTCATTCTGTTAACTGGCAAAGTTGTGTTAAATACGGTGATCAGGTCAAACTTTTTTTTGATCACGAAGATTATCCTGAAAAGATTATCGTGATGGGGCAGGCCGAAAAAGTAACCTGCCTTTATGAAGATGAGCACATCATTATTGTTAACAAACCTGAAGGGATGAAAACACACGGCAATGATCCAACAGAGTTGGCGCTGCTCAACCACGTGTCTGCTTACACGGGACAGACCTGCTATGTGGTTCATCGTCTGGATAAGGAAACAAGTGGGGCCATTTTATTTGCTAAAACACCTTTTATCTTACCAATCCTTAATCGTCTTTTAGAAAAACGAGATATCCATCGAGAATATTTGGCACTAGTTCACGGATCCTTAGACAGTCCTAGGGTAACTTACCATCATCCAATTGGTCGTCATCGACATGACCGCAGAAAACGTGTTGTCGATCCGATAAATGGCAAGAAAGCTATTACTGAGGTAACTCTAGTCAAAAACTTCCACAAAACGGCAAGCTTACTCACTTGTCAATTACAAACTGGACGGACTCATCAAATTCGAGTCCATTTAGCCCATCAAGGTCATGTTTTATTTGGTGATCCTTTGTATTCCAATGGAAAAAAAGATTGTGCTCGACTGATGCTCCATGCTTATCAATTACGTTTGAAACACCCTCTAACCCAAGAAGACATTTGCGTGCAAGCTAAATCAGCTACATTTGACGCAGTCTTAAACGCTCAAAAGGCTAGGAAATAATCTCCTAGCCTTTTGAGTTTATCTGTTTTCATAGCACTGTATTTGAGCGATAACATTGTTTCTACTGTTCTTTGTGGCTTTGCATCCTTTATGGTTGCTTTTGCAAAGTTACTCCCGAAAGTGGCTTGGTATAATCAAATTCATGTGTTAATGCTGCCTGCCACACCACTGGAGAGGCTGTTTTACCAGATATTTTGAAACCATAAGCATATTTGACATTTGCACCCCCCAATCCTCCTTCTGGAACTAAGGCGCTTATGTCACTTCCAGGATCTGGCGTATAAAGATAAAAACCATTGCCTTTGTCTTCAACTTTACTAATTTTAGCTGTCCGAGTTTCTTTAGAACGGTTGCCTTTTTGATCTTCAACTTTAGTCGTAATTGTTCCATCTGATGCTAGAGACATATGGATGCTCAAACCATTGGCTTGGCCTGTCCACGTTCCCAAAATAGACTCAGGAAAGACAGATGGCGCTTTGAGTTGATTGTCCTCTTTAACAACAGTAATATTTTTGGAGCCGGACTGGCTGATAAGGTAATGCTGTCCAACTTTTTTTACAGTCACTTTTCCAGTCAAGTCTTGATTAATATGTCCAGAGGTATGCTGCTCAGGATCTGTTGACTTGTCATACAAAAATTCGTAGGTAGCTGTGAAATCAAGCACGTAAGTTGTTTTACCCACTTGAGTCATTGTTGTCAAAAGGATAGATGGAATATTGAGACGGCTGGCTTTTCTTGTATCTGTCTGAAATTTCGCTTTTATGGACTCTTTCAATCCCCTATAAAATGCGTTGCTAGACCCTGCCTCAAAGACGCTACGTAAGTTAGATGAGTCTTGACCTGTACTGAGGTAGTGCATCAGCTGATCAAAAGCTGATACTAATAGCTCCCCTGCCTTGTCCTCTTCTAAAAGATCTGTAACTAAAATCTCCAGGGTTGCTCCTTCTTCAACATCAGCTAGAGCATATTTTTGTGATCTTAACTCACCATCTGGGAATGTTGTTTTCATATAAGCTTGTGCGTTTTCTGTAACAGGGTAATCTTCTACTTGTAATTGACCATCTTTTAATGTGCCAATATGGTTATCATCGAAGTAAAGATCTCCTTGCTTAGCATTGCTTGTTACCAAAAAAGTTCTAAAAGACACACTCAAATCTAGCACGGGATTATCACCATCATATGATTTGTTGACTTTAATGTTTCGCCCGTTGTGTTTGCCTCTGATACTTGCGGTATATTCTGCCGTTGGTAGCCGATCAAGCTTGACTGAGAACTGTTCTGAATCAGAAACAGCAACTTTTTTTTGATTTAAAAGAACGTCTGCTTGAGGCACATTCGTTTTTATCGTTAAATCCATGGGTTTTATGGCAATCCGATAATCAGGAAAAATCCAAAAACGACGACCAACAGACTTTACTTGAACGGCACTATCTTGACTAGCGGCTTTTAAATCCTGCTTTTTTTGCCTCAATTCTTTCTGACTATACCTTCTAAACTTAGTATACATCGCCTCGTCATTTGTGATCTGCTCATTAGTATCATCCCAGACTAGATATGCTTTGATATTCTCAAAAACTGGTCCTGATTGGGCCGATCGAGCTTTAAGATAGGCATTAATACAATGATTTTTAGAGTAGTAAAAGGCACCACCGATCAGGAATAAAAAAAGGCTAGTTGCAGCTATTATAGTTATTTGTTTTAGTTTCTTATGATGAAATGGTTTGGTCATCAACAGACCCCAACTTTCTATGTTTTTCTTTACTATTATATCATAAATGGCTAATGGATTTTCGAAGAAACCTAGATAGTTCACTGCCTATACATTTTTAGGGGCCGTTAAGCCAAAATTCAAGAGAGAATTCTCATAATATTTAGATAGCTAACAATTTCAAAACACTTCATAAAAGACTTGAATTTTTAAAAAGAGCATTTTATAATGTCTGTGAAAGCGTTATCGTTTACTAGGAGGATTCGCATGATAAACAAAAAAATATCACTTGGAGTTTTAAGTATTCTGACAGCCTTTTCGCTTCAAAGTGTTAGTTATGCTTGTACTGGTTTTATTATTGGCAAAGATTTAACCAAAGACGGTTCTCTTCTTTATGGTCGAACAGAAGATCTTGAGCCACACCATAATAAAAATTTCATTGTACGTCTAGCAAAGGACAATCCTGCTGGCGAAAAATGGAAAGACCTCTCTAATGGTTTTGAGTACCCGTTGCCTGAGCATTCTTATCGCTATAGTGCGATTCCTGATGTAACACCTAACAAAGGCGTTTATGACGAAGCTGGTTTTAATGAGTTTGGCGTCTCTATGTCTGCAACAGTATCAGCTTCAGCTAATGATGCCATCCAAAAAATTGATCCTTACGTCAAAAATGGCTTAGCGGAATCATCTATGACCAGTGTCATTTTACCAAGTGTCAAAACAGCCCGTGAAGGTGTCGCATTGATCGCTAAAATAGTCACTGAAAAAGGAGCTGCTGAAGGAAATATTGTTACCTTGGCTGACAAAGACGGCATCTGGTACATGGAAATTCTCTCTGGTCACCAATACGTTGCCATCAAATTCCCAGATGATAAATACGCTGTTTTTCCAAATACCTTCTATCTCGGACATGTCGATTTCAATGATAAGGAAAATACGATTGCCTCAGAAGATGTGGAAAAAGTCGCTAAAAAAGCCAAATCTTATACCGAAGTTGATGGTAAATTTCATATTGCCAAATCTTACAATCCACCACTAAACGATGCCAACCGCTCTCGCTCTTTCTCAGGGATTAAATCACTTGACCCTGATTCAAAAGTAACTTATAAAGACAGCAATTATGAGTTGCTCCAAAGCACTGATAAGACCTTCAGTCTAGAAGATGCGATGAAACTGCAACGTAATCGTTTTGAGGGGCTGGATCTTAAACCACTTGATCAGATGGCATTAGACGGTAAGGGTAAACCAAAATCCAAAAAAGCTGTTAAAGGTTATGCTTATCCCATATCAAATCCTAATGTCATGGAAGCTCATATTTTCCAACTGAAAAAAGACATCCCTGCTGAATTGGGTGGTGTCATGTGGCTATCTATTGGCAGTCCTCGTAATGCCCCTTACTTGCCATACCTTGGCAATATCAGTAGAACCTATGAAGCCTATCAAGAAAAAAGCACCCAATATAACGATAAGTCATGGTATTGGACGGTGTCACACATTAATGATCTCGTGGCTGCTCATCCAAAACCATTTGGAACTAAAGTGATTGATGAGATGAAAGGCTTGGAAAAAACCTGGATAGCCGAACAAGACAAAAGCACCAAAGAAATCAGTGACTTAGTCGTCAGTGACCCCAAAGCTGCTCAAGAAAAAGCTGATAAGATTTCACTAGATCGCGCTGAAAAAACCTTCAAACGCTTAAAAGCTATTGAAGCCAAGTTGGTTAAAGAAAAACCCAAAAACAAGAAAGGCTTGAATAGATCATAATACCATAACCCAAAAAAGCTTGTATCAACAAGTTTCTCCATAACTAGAGCTGAAGTCAAAAAATAAGGTCTCACACTTTGTGAAACCTTATCGGTATAGGAGGGGTGAATAAGATGGGAATCGGGTTGAGATAGCATTAGTTTAAGACGATACTTCTACAACCAAATACTTATCCTATTAAGGAATGACATTAGTATACTAGATAAGACTTAAAGAAACCTTAAGCCAAAAAAACAACAAGAAACCTCTTTCACCCCTTTTTTCTTATACTATACTAAAAGGTGGTGAATCTGGTGATAGCAACGGTTAGAGACTGGGGCAATATGTGTGTCAAACATAACGATATGATTTTATGACTCCATAGACAACACGATAACTTCCCAGGATGGGTCCAGCCAGAAGGTAAAGTCGAGCCCTGCGAATCTTTCTTTGAAGCGGCTTTATGAGAACTAAAAGAAGAGATAGATCTGACAGCTTTAAACCTTCAATTAAAGGGTATTTCTAGCTTTATCCAGCCTGACAAAAAAAGAGGGCTATGTCTATTATGACTTTCTATGTGAATCCTTTGAAGGAGAGCTACTGACAGAGTCGCGTGAGGGACTCCCAAAATAGCATGCCATAGCAGACTTAGACATGCTGGATATGCCAAAAGATATCCGTGAACATCTCCTTCTTATCAGTTGATGCTAGTTGAGCATGAAGTAACTGCTTCAAGCCATCACTATCTTGAATTGTGTTGTCACGATGAAAATCATGGACAGCATACATAAACTCATCAATGGGCATGTTACTTTCATCCAAAATCAGCATAAATGTCGATATGGTTAAGTCCGTCTCCCCTTTTTCGAAACGCGACAGCTGAGAGGTTGATATACCAGCCTTTGCGACATCTTTTAATCGTAATCCCTTTGATTCTCTAAAGGTTTTTTAAAATCTCTCCAAAATGATTCATCACAGACCTCCAACACCCATATATGGGAATAACTTTTCATTGACTCCATGATAGCACATGACAAAGAAAAACAATGTATTTTCCAATACATTAAAAGTCTGTAACCACAAAGATTGGCATTTTATATCACAACTAAAAAAACAAAGATGGGATATCATGAGTCGAAATCCAATCTTTGTTCTTTTTTCATAGTAAGAAGCAGACCTTTAGTCTCAACTTCTTTTTCATAATCCTTAATGCTATAGAGAGCTTAGAAGCCGCCCATCATTCCTGGATCCATACCTGCTGGCATTGCTGGCGCTGGCGTAGCTGGTTCAGGTTTATTAGCAACAACTGCTTCTGTTGTCAAAATAAGACTAGCTACAGAAGCTGCATTTTGAAGCGCTGATCGTGTTACTTTGACAGGGTCAATGATTCCTGTTTTAATCATATCAACCCACTCACCTGTTGCAGCATTAAATCCTGTTCCTGCAGGGCTGTTTTTCAACTTGTCAATAACTACGGAGCCTTCGTACCCAGCATTTAAAGCAATTTGACGTACAGGCTCTTCTAGAGCACGAAGCACAATGTTACGTCCAGTAGCATCATCGCCCTCAAGCTCAAGAGCTGCTACTTTTTCAATAACCGTAATAAGTGCTGTTCCACCACCAGCAACGATACCTTCTTCAACGGCTGCACGTGTAGCATTTAGAGCATCCTCAATGCGAAGTTTCATTTCTTTTAAAGCTGTCTCTGTTGGAGCTCCTACTTTGATAACAGCTACACCACCAGCTAATTTCGCCAAACGTTCTTGTAGTTTTTCACGGTCAAAGTCAGAAGTTGTTGTTTCTAATTGCGATTTAATCAGTGCAATACGGTTAGCAATAGCTTCTGAACTTCCTGAACCTTCAACAATTACTGTGCTATCTTTATCAACTGTAATCTTAGCAGCCTGTCCAAGGGCTGTCATTGTAGCATCTTTTAATTCAAGTCCTAGATCCTCTGTAATCACTGTACCACCTGTCAAGATAGCAATGTCTTCAAGCATAGCTTTACGACGATCACCAAATCCTGGCGCTTTGACAGCAACCACATTGAAAGTACCACGAATCTTGTTCAAGACAAGGGTTGGAAGTGCTTCACCATCCACATCATCTGCAATAATGAGTAATGGACGGTTGGTTTTAAGAACTTCCTCAAGTAGTGGCAAAATGTCTTGGATGTTTGACACTTTTTTATCCGTGATTAAGATAAATGGGTTTTCAAGGTCTGCAACCATTTTTTCATTGTCTGTGACCATGTATTGAGACAGGTAACCACGGTCAAATTGCATGCCTTCAACCACTTCAAGTTCTGTTTCCATACCTCGAGATTCTTCGATGGTAATCACACCATCGTTGCCCACACGCTCCATAGCTTCTGAGATATACTCTCCAACTTTTTCAGAGCGTGATGATACTGCAGCGACCTGAGCAATAGCTTCCTTGCCAGATACAGGTTGAGCAATGGCTTTCAAGGCTTCAACAGCTGTTGCTGTTGCTGTTTCAATGCCTCGACGGATACCAATTGGATTAGCACCTGCTGTCACATTTTTTAGTCCTTCATGAACAATGGCTTGTGTCAAAACTGTTGCAGTAGTCGTCCCATCACCAGCAATATCATTGGTTTTAGAAGCCACTTCAGACACCAATTTTGCTCCCATGTTTTCAAAATGATCTTCTAATTCGATCTCTTTAGCAATGGTTACCCCGTCATTAGTAATTAAGGGAGAACCAAAAGCTTTTTCAAGAACAACATTGCGCCCTTTAGGACCAAGCGTTACTTTGACGGTATCTGCTAACATATCAACTCCGCGCACCATGGCAGCACGCGCATCTGCTGAAAATTTAATATCTTTTGCCATATTCAATCCTTCTTTCTATTTAGAGATTTGTCGTTTTATTTTGTAACAATAGCAATGATGTCAGATTCACGGATGATAGAAACTTTCTCATCATCTACGGTTACTTCTAAATCATGCCCATTTTCAACTAAAACCTCTTGACCCACTGAAACTGAAGGTAGCACGCTATCACCTGTAATAGTGCGAACACCCGTTTCACTGACAGCGAGGACTGTCGCTTTTCGTGTTGACTCTTTATGAGTGCCTGCAAGGACAAAACCACCGACTGTCTGCTCTTTTTCATCATCAAATCTTACGACCACACGGTCACCTAATGGTTTTAACATGAAATTTTCCTCCAATAAAAGAATCTTTAGTAAAGTTAGCACTCATGTTCATCGAGTGCTAACTTTATATTCTATTTTATCACTTGGTCAAAAATAGTCAAGAAAAAAGAAGTTATTTTTGTAAGAATAACCTCTTTTTTTGGTGACATCAAGGATGATCCACCTTTTATATGGAAATTAAGCTATGTGAAACGTTAATTTGCCATGTGATAATCCAATTTTTAGCGTATGCCCACTTGTCAATTCTCGAGAAAGAATAAGCTCTGATAGCTTATCTTCTATCTCAGTTTGCAGCGTTCGACGTAATGGTCTTGCCCCCATATGCTCATCATAGCCGACCTCGGACAAATGTTTCAAGGCCAAAGGCTGAATTTTAAGGGTAATACCTTTTTCTGCCAATGTAGTAATCAGGGGCTGTACCATGATTTTAACCACATCGCGCATGTTATCTTGGGTCAGACTATGAAAGACCACTTTTTCATCAATACGATTGATAAATTCTGGGCGGTAAGTTTTTCTTAATTCTTCTAAAATACGTTTCTCCATAGCTTGATGGTCTTGGTGAATGTCTTTGACCCCAAAACCGACCGTTTTATCATCGCGCAGGGCTGTTGCGCCAAGATTGCTGGTCATGATAATAATAGTATTTGAAAAATCGACCTTACGCCCACGACTATCAGTCAATATACCATCATCTAATACTTGAAGGAGAACGTTAAAAATATCAGGATGTGCTTTTTCCACTTCATCAAAAAGCAAGACTGAATAAGGTTTATTTCTAACTTTCTGTGTCAGTTCACCTCCTTCATCATAGCCGACATAACCAGGAGGTGCTCCATTAAGCCTAGACGCTGCGAATTTTTCCATGTACTCAGACATATCAAAACGAATAAGCGCTGCTTCATCATCAAAGAGAACTTCTGCAAGGGCCTTTGCTAGTTCTGTCTTACCTACTCCTGTTGGGCCAAGAAACATAAATGATCCAATAGGACGTTTTCCTGTTCGAATACCTGACTGATTACGACGAATGGCTCTTGAAATAGCCGTAACAGCAGCATCCTGACCAATCACACGCTTATGCAGTTCTTTTTCTAAATTGAGGTATTTTTTACTATCAGCTTGCGTCAGTTTTTCAAGTGGAATTCCCGATAACTTACTCAAGGTTGCCAAAATATCATCTTCTGTCACCGGTGTTGGTTTTCTCATCTGACCTTTTGCTTCTTTAGCTAAGAGGCGAGATACTTTTTTCATATCACCATTGATAAGAGCTTGGTCTATTGGTGTTAAAGTCTCAGGTGCTGATTTTTTCACCATGTTTTGCACAGCAGCACTAGCTTCATCTAGTAAATCGATAGCTGAATCAGGGAGATTTTTACTGGTTAAATAACGGTGTGCCATTTTTACAGCTGTTTTAACTGCCTCATTTGATATCGAGACATTATGGTAGGTCTCATAAGATAATTTTAGGCCCATCAAAATCTGATAAGCATCTTCTGTATTAGGTTCTTCAATTAATATTTTAGCAAAACGACGCGAAAGAGCTGCATCTTTTTCAATATGTTTTTGGTATTCTTCTTGAGTTGTTGCTCCAACCATATGAAGAGTGCCGCGCGATAATGCTGGTTTTAAAATGTTAGCCGCATCAAGTGTACTGTCAATACCACTGCCAGAACCCATAATAGTATGTAGTTCATCAACAAAAAGAATAATCTGACCATCAGCTTCAATATCATCAATGATTTGATTCATGCGCTCTTCAAAATCCCCACGAAAACGGGTTCCTGCTACCACACTCATCATGTCTAATTCTAGGACACGCATCTCCTTAAGTTCATAAGGAATAGCGCCATTTGCAATCCGTTGAGCAAGGCCATAAGCAAGCGCAGTTTTACCAACACCTGCATCACCTACCAAGACAGGATTGTTTTTCGTTTTACGACTTAGTACCTGAATCATACGAGATACTTCTTGGTCACGTCCAATCACCGATTCTAACAAACCTTGTCTTGCCATTTCAGTCAAATCTCTTGTGAAATCACTCAACTCACCAGCTGTACTTGGTGGCTTCATCATATCTGAAAAGGTCCCTTGTGTTTTCGTTTTTTTAGGCTTACGTAGTTCGTGAATAGCCTTGATCATTTCCTTACTGTAACCTGCATGACGTTCTATTGCTTTTCGCAAGTCAGCTAATCGCGGCTGCCCATTGCCGTTATCTTTTATCTGATAGCCAGCTATTTCTAACAAACGACTCGCCATAATATCTGGATTCAATAAAATAGCAAATAAGACATGCTCAGAGCCGACTTCTTGATCCCTAGTGATTTGGCTAATAGCCTGCGCAAAAGCTAACAAGTTAGTCAAAGTTTTAGATTGAGGTCTGAAGTCTACACGAGACAACTGTTCTTTAGGGGTTTTGCCCATGGCTAAAATAGCTGCAGCTTCATATTCTTCTATGGCGACTTGGGCATCATATTCACTTAAAATCATATTTGCTAAAGAATTATCTACAGCTACCATAGCTAACAAAACATGCCAAGTTTCCAGGCAATGGCTATCAAAGCGAGCAGCTTGGAACTGCGCCTGTCTAAAAATGTCTTGCATCTTCGTTGAATACATAATCATTAATTGCTTCCCTTTCTGTCAATTCGTTGCAATAAGCGATAGAGCATTCGTGCACGAATAGTTGAACCATCAGTTCCTAAAACATCATCAGACGCCACAGCCAAAATGATATTTCCCTCACGCTCTGTCAATAAGTGTTCGTCAAAAAGCAATTGTATCGAGTCCGTGAAAACTTGCTCACTGATACAGTCTTCAATAGTTGCCATTAAATTGCCAATCAGATGGTGTTTGTCTGAAAAATGAACCTTGGCAATACGAATATAGCCTCCACCACCTCGTTTACTCTCTACTTCATAGCCTCGACTCTCCGTAAAACGGGTTTTAATGACATAGTTGATCTGACTTGGGACAACTTGAAACGAATCTGCTAGCATGGACCGCTTAATTTCTGCTATTCCTGACTTAGCTAATAATTCTTTAATATACTCTTCAATGCTGTCTGAAGTATTTTTGGTTGGCATGCTGTCACTCCTTTGCTTGCGGGCTACTCTAAAAACTTAGTAGCACCACGTCAATACATTTTGACTAAAACTGACTATTATTATAACAAATACAAGACCTTAAACGCAACTCTTAATCATTAAAGGTAACTGGTAGAAATCAAAAAAGCAGTTGCTGTTTCCAACATCTGCTTCTCTTTAGTTACTTTAACCAGATTAGGCCAATTTAGTGATATTGACTGCTTGAGGTCCACGTTGACCTTCTTCGACGTCAAATGCCACTTTTTGTCCTTCTTCTAACGTTTTAAAACCATTAGTTTGGATGGCTGAAAAATGTGCAAAGACATCTTGACCGTTTTCAGTTGAAATAAAACCAAAACCTTTTTCAGCATTAAACCATTTTACTGTACCTTGTGCCATATACATCCACTTCCTTTCTAAAAATCATTTGTAAAAATAGAGAGAAATAAAGATGTTGAAACACAAATACTAACTCAAAAACTAATTTACTCACTAAGAGTAACACATTTTATAACACTTGTCAATAACATGCTTAAAAACATTAAGAATATAGTTGCATTGTAATGGGTGGTTACTTTATAAAGCTGACTATGGTAAGGTAAACAAGTAGAGATTCAACTCTACTCGCTCTCACATCACCGTGTCTATCGTTAAGGTGCACGGCAGTTCAACTAACTTTTAACGCATATCGTTTAAGGGGGTAAGAACTCTGACCTTTATTTGCAATCGTTTACCAATTTTGGCCATAGTATTTTTCATACCTAATAATCAGGCTCTAAAAGACATCTTCGGGAAATTTGACCGACTTTTGACCGACTTTATTTCTTTTTTTCTCTTTTTTTATCCTGCCGCAAAAAATAAAAACCTTGATTTAACAACGTTTTCACGAAGTTAATCAAGGCTTGTTTTGTATATAAAAGGCGGTAGACGGATTTGAACCGACGATCAAGCTTTTGCAGAGCCGTGCCTTACCACTTGGCTATACCGCCACAACAAAGATTATTTTACCCTAATTCCACAAATCCGTCAAGCACTATTTGCACAAGACATATCCAATTAATATAACAGCCATTCCCTGATCTCATGCCAAAATAGGTTACAATATTAGCGATTAGGTAACCATAATATTAAGTTGCCTTAACGGAATCAAAAAAGTTTTTTGTAAACGCTTTAATAACAATTATATTTTCTGTAGATTATAATTAAATTAACCTTTGATTTAACGGCATCTTCAGCTTATTTAGAATCATTTTAATTAATGTGATTTATTTCACAACTTAATTGTCAGAAAATAATCGCTGATTTCCCAGTAAAATCAAGGGTTTCTGAGTAGACATAATCTTGTTGTTCTTTTATAATACAAGTATAAAACTATAAAAAAGGAGGACAACTATATGTCTCTAATTGGAAAAGAAATTGCTGAATTTTCAGCTCAAGCTTATCACGATGGAAAATTCATCACTGTTACAAATGAAGACGTTAAAGGAAAATGGGCAGTTTTTTGTTTCTACCCAGCAGACTTTTCATTTGTTTGCCCAACTGAACTCGGTGACCTTCAAGAGCAATACGAAACACTGAAATCTCTTGGTGTAGAAGTTTATTCTGTCTCTACTGATACTCATTTTGTTCATAAAGCTTGGCATGATGATTCAGATGTGGTTGGCACTATCACATACCCTATGATTGGTGACCCTTCACACCTTATTTCACAAGCCTTTGAAGTGCTTGGCGAAGACGGACTTGCTCAACGTGGAACATTTATCGTTGATCCAGATGGTATTATCCAAATGATGGAAATTAATGCTGATGGTATTGGACGTGACGCTAGCACCTTGATTGATAAAATTCACGCTGCCCAATACGTCCGTAAACATCCAGGTGAAGTTTGTCCAGCTAAATGGAAAGAAGGCGCTGAAACTTTGACACCAAGTCTTGATTTAGTTGGTAAAATTTAATAAATTTTAGGAGGAAAGCTATGGCATTAAGTCCTGATATTAAAGAACAACTTGCCCAATACCTCACCCTGTTAGAAGCTGATCTTGTTTTGCAAGTTTCCCTTGGTGACAATGAGCAGTCTCAAAAAGTCAAAGACTTTGTGGAAGAAATAGCTGCTATGTCTGAGCGTATTTCTATTGAAAACATCACTTTAGACCGACAACCAAGCTTTAAGGTTGCGAAAAAAGGTCACGGTAGTGGGGTTGTCTTTGCTGGTCTTCCTTTAGGCCACGAATTGACGTCCTTTATTCTTGCTCTCTTGCAAGTATCTGGACGTGCTCCAAAAGTGGATCAAGATGTTATTGATCGCATCAAGGCCATTGACCGTCCGTTGCATTTTGAAACTTATGTCAGCTTAACCTGCCATAACTGCCCAGATGTTGTTCAAGCTTTAAACATTATGTCCGTCTTGAACGACAAGATTTCACACACTATGGTAGAAGGCGGCATGTTCCAAGATGAAGTGAAAGCAAAAGGCATTATGTCTGTCCCTACTGTCTTTTTAGACGGGGAAGAATTCACTTCTGGTCGCGCTACCATTGAGCAACTCTTAGAACAAATCGCTGGCCCACTTTCTGAGGAAGCCTTTGCTGATAAAGGCCTCTATGATGTCCTTGTTATTGGTGGTGGCCCTGCGGGCAATAGCGCTGCTATCTATGCAGCTCGTAAAGGACTAAAAACAGGTTTACTTGCTGAAACCTTTGGTGGTCAGGTCATGGAAACGGTCGGCATCGAAAACATGATTGGTACCCTTTACACTGAAGGACCAAAATTAATGGCCGAAGTGGAGGCCCATACTAAGTCTTATGATGTTGATATTATCAAAGCACAACTAGCTACTTCTATTGAGAAAAAAGAAAACATCGAGGTTACTCTAGCTAATGGTGCGGTTCTACAAGCCAAAACTGCTATCTTAGCTCTTGGGGCCAAATGGCGTAACATTAATGTTCCTGGTGAAGATGAATTCCGTAATAAAGGGGTGACTTACTGCCCTCACTGTGACGGTCCTCTCTTTGAAGGCAAAGATGTTGCTGTTATCGGTGGTGGGAACTCTGGATTAGAAGCGGCCCTTGACTTGGCTGGTCTTGCTAAACACGTTTACGTTTTAGAATTCTTGCCTGAACTTAAAGCTGACAAAGTGCTTCAAGACCGCGCAGCTAAGACTAACAATATGACCATCATCAAAAATGTTGCTACTAAGGACATTGTTGGAGAGGACCATGTTACAGGTCTTAACTACACTGAGCGTGATAGCGGTGAAGACAAACACCTTGACCTTGAAGGGGTCTTTGTTCAAATTGGTCTTGTTCCAAACACAGCTTGGCTCAAAGATAGTGGTGTCAACCTAACCGACCGCGGAGAAATCATTGTGGATAAACATGGGTCAACCAATATTCCTGGTATCTTTGCTGCTGGGGACTGTACTGATTCAGCTTATAAACAAATCATTATTTCCATGGGGTCTGGTGCTACTGCTGCCATCGGTGCCTTTGACTACTTGATTCGTCAATAAAACAGCATATTTAAAAGAAGTTTTGAGCTAACGCTCAAAGCTTCTTTTTTAAATTTTTTAAAGAATACGACCTCGGTCAACTGTGAGTTGTCCTTTTTTATAGACTTGGTGAATCAAGTTGGTGGCAAAGAAATAAAATGGGTAATCAATATTTGGGGCATCAAAAATGGCAATATCTGCTTCTTTACCAACTGTCAAACTACCAACTCTCTCCTGACGATTGACAGAGTAGGCCGCGTTAATGGTAACAGCATTTAAGACTTCAATCGGTGTTAAACGTAACATAAAACAACCTAATTGCATCACAAACTGCATGTTAGCAGTCGGGCAACTGCCTGGATTACTATCTGTTGAGAGGGTGATGGCCATGCCAGCATCGATCATTTTGCGAGCAGGGGCATAAGTGTCTTCCATCAAACTAAAGGTGGTGGCTGGAAGCAAATTACCAATAACACCAGCACCAATCAACTTAGCGATACCATCATCTGTTATCATCATCAAATGCTCTGCACTAACTGCGCTGAGCTCTGCTGCGACATCAACTCCGCCTATAGACGCAATTTCATCTGCGTGAATACGAAGCTTGAAGCCCATTTCTTTGGCTTTGCTTAACAGATAGCGAGACTCATCAGCTGTAAAAACATTTTTTTCACAGAAAATATCACAAAATTCTGCCAGATTTTCCTCTTTAACAACAGGAAGCATATCCTTGATAATCACATCGAGATAAGCCTTAGGATTCCCTTTGTATTCTTCAGGAATCGCATGGGCTGCCATAAACGTAGACACCAAATCAATGGGATGGTCTTTTTCTAAAGCAGCAACAACATCCAGTTGGCGTTTTTCTGTTTCCCAATCAAGGCCGTAGCCACTTTTCGCTTCGACAGTAGTCACTCCATGAAGCAACATGTAGTCTAGCAATCTCTTGGATTTTTGATAAAGGTTGTCAAAGCTGGCTGACCGAGTGGCCCTCACCGTGCTTAAAATACCACCACCTTGAGCTAAAATATCCAAGTAAGACACCCCTGCTAATTTCTTGGCAAATTCATGTTCACGACTGCCACCATAGACCAAATGGGTATGACAGTCAATAATACCAGGCGTTGCAATTTTACCTTTATAAGAACGCATAATAGTCTGTGTACCGACAAGCTCAGCATCTGGTTCACCAGAACCAAGAGCCACAATGAGGCCGTCTTTGATGGCTATATAGCCATCTTCAACGATAGTGGCTTTTTTCATTTCTTGACCAGTTAAAGGATGACCTGGATCATTTAGACAAAATAGTTGATTAAAATGTGTTAATAAGACATCAGCAACCATAAAAACCTCCTTTTTTAACATCGTTTGTCAACTGATTAATAGCCATTACTAGTCCCCCCTCACCCACTCAATAGTTGCGATCTTTGCAACTTTGGTAACAACAATTAACCTCTGACTGACTTTATCTGTCATACCTCAAGTGTACTGATTAAGCGTCAAATTTTAGTCAAAAAATGAGGTTTTGATTTTTTTTTAGACTTTTTTCGCATTTCAAAGCGTGGTTGACTTTTTATAGACTAGACTAAGTTAGACTAATCTCGACAATAAAAAGGAGTTGAGGAGGAGTTTTCTATGTCATTTTACAGTGAAACTGACATAGCTGCCGCTATGACTGTTAAGTTAGACGATGTTTTACCGGAAAAGACTGTGTTTGAAGAAGGTATCCGAAGAGCACCAGACAGAGGTTTTCGATTGACCCAGGCTCAGACCGAAATCGCCTTGAAAAATGCCCTACGCTATGTACCTACGAAGTTCCACGAAGAAGTCATTCCAGAATTTTTGGAAGAACTCAAAACCCGTGGCCGTATTTATGGCTACCGCTTTAGACCAAAAGACCGCATTTACGGCAAACCCATTGACGAGTACAAGGGAAATTGTACAGCTGCCAAGGCCATGCAGGTCATGATTGACAATAACTTGAGTTTTGAAATTGCCTTGTACCCTTACGAACTAGTCACATATGGAGAAACTGGTTCTGTTTGTGCCAACTGGATGCAATATTGTTTGATTAAAAAATACCTAGAAGTCATGACTGATGAACAAACCTTGGTGGTTGAGTCTGGTCATCCAGTTGGTCTTTTCAAATCCAAACCTGAAGCGCCTCGTGTGATTATTACTAATGGCCTTTTGGTGGGTGAATACGACAACATGAAAGACTGGGAAATCGCTGAAGAGATGGGTGTCACCAACTATGGTCAAATGACCGCAGGTGGTTGGATGTATATTGGCCCACAAGGAATCGTTCATGGAACGTTTAATACCCTCTTAAATGCTGGTCGTCTCAAACTTGGAGTGGCTGATGACGGTGATTTGACCGGTAAACTCTTCATCTCATCTGGTCTAGGAGGCATGAGTGGGGCACAAGGTAAGGCTGCTGAAATTGCTAAAGCAGTTGCCATTATTGCTGAAGTTGACCAATCTCGGATTAAAACCCGTCATTCTCAAGGCTGGATCAGTCAAATTGCCGAAAGCCCTGAAGAAGCTCTGCAATTAGCCCAAAAAGCCATAGATGCTAAGGAGTCCACTTCGATTGCTTACCATGGTAATATCGTTGATCTTTTAGAGTACGTCAATGACAAGCAGATTCATGTTGATCTTTTGTCTGACCAAACCTCTTGTCACAACGTTTATGACGGTGGCTACTGCCCAGTAGGTATTAGCTTTGACGAAAGAACCCGGCTCTTGGCAGAAGATAAAGATACCTTCCACCAAATGGTTGATGATACCTTGGCACGGCATTTTGAAGCTATTAAGACGTTAACTGAAAATGGCACCTATTTCTTTGACTACGGCAATGCCTTTATGAAGTCTGTTTACGACTCTGGTATTACAGAAATTTCTAAGAATGGTCGTAACGACAAAGACGGATTTATCTGGCCATCCTATGTGGAAGATATCATGGGACCTATGCTTTTTGACTATGGCTATGGACCTTTCCGTTGGGTCTGCTTGAGTGGTAATCACGATGACTTGGTGGCCACTGACAAAGCTGCCATGGAAGCTATCGATCCTGACCGCCGCTATCAAGACCGTGATAACTACAACTGGATTCGTGATGCTGAGAAAAATCAACTCGTAGTTGGTACCCAAGCCCGGATCCTTTACCAAGACTGTATCGGTCGTGTGACTATCGCCCTTAAATTTAATGAATTGGTCCGCAAAGGCAAGATTGGTCCTGTCATGATTGGTCGTGACCACCATGACGTGTCTGGTACCGACTCACCATTTCGTGAAACCTCAAACATTAAAGACGGTTCCAATGTGACCTGTGATATGGCGGTGCAATGTTACGCTGGTAACGCTGCGCGTGGTATGAGTTTAGTGGCTCTTCATAACGGTGGCGGAACTGGTATTGGTAAAGCCATCAATGGTGGTTTCGGACTTGTTTTAGATGGCAGCGAACGCATTGATGAGATTATTAAATCTGCTATTGCTTGGGACACCATGGGTGGTGTTGCTCGTCGCAATTGGGCTCGCAATGAGCACGCTATTGAAACCGCTATTGAGTATAATCGTCTCCATGCAGGTACTGATCACATCACTATCCCATACTTGGCTGATGATGACCTTGTGACTTCAGCAGTAGATCAATTATTTCACTAATAACTGCTAGCTAAAAATGTAAGCGTTATCTAAAGTAGATAACCTATTCCCTTAATGAGTAATTCAATGACATAAAAGGAGATTAAACATGGCGAAAATTGTTGAATGTATTCCCAACTTCTCAGAAGGCCAAAATCAGGCTGTTATCGATGGTTTGGTAGCGACGGCCAAAAGTATTCCTGGAGTGACCCTTCTCGACTACTCTTCTGATGCGAGCCACAACCGGAGCGTGTTTACCTTGGTTGGAGATGACCAGTCTATTCAAGAAGCAGCTTTCCAACTGGTGAAATACGCTTCTGAAAACATTGATATGACCAAACATCATGGCGAACACCCTCGTATGGGAGCAACCGATGTCTGCCCATTCGTTCCGATCAAAGACATCACTACACAAGAATGTGTTGAGATTTCCAAACAAGTCGCAGAACGGATTAACCGTGAACTTGGAATCCCAATCTTCCTTTATGAAGATTCTGCCACACGCCCAGAACGTCAAAACCTGGCCAAAGTCCGTAAAGGACAATTCGAAGGCATGCCAGAAAAACTGTTGGAAGAGGATTGGGCACCTGACTACGGAGATCGTAAGATTCACCCAACTGCTGGGGTAACTGCCGTTGGTGCTCGCATGCCATTGGTTGCTTTCAATGTTAATTTGGATACTGACAATATCGACATTGCTCATAAAATTGCGAAAATTATCCGCGGTTCAGGTGGTGGCTACAAATATTGTAAGGCTATCGGTGTCATGTTAGAAGACCGTCATATTGCCCAAGTTTCCATGAACATGGTTAACTTTGAAAAATGTTCTCTTTACCGTACTTTTGAAACCATCAAATTTGAAGCGCGTCGCTACGGTGTGAATGTTATTGGTTCTGAAGTCATCGGCTTAGCGCCAGCCAAGGCCTTAATCGATGTGGCTGAATACTACTTACAAGTTGAGGACTTTGACTACCATAAACAGATTCTTGAAAACCATTTGCTAGGTTAGGAGGTTCTCTATGGGTTTAGTTGATTTAAGCTTAACAGATTTCGCTAAAGTCCTTGGCTCAGATGCCCCTGCTCCAGGTGGTGGTTCTGCTGCTGCTCTCTCTGGCGCTAATGGCATTTCCTTAACCAAGATGGTCTGTGAATTGACTCTTGGTAAGAAAAAATACGCTGACTACCAAGATATTATTACAGAGATCCATGCTAAAAGCACCGCTCTACAAGCTAGCTTGCTTGCAGCCATTGACAAAGATACCGAAGCCTTCAACCTGGTTTCTGCCGTTTTTGATATGCCAAAAGAGACTGACGAAGACAAGGCTGCTAGACGAACTGCCATGCAAAAGGCCTTGAAAACAGCTGCACAATCACCTTTTGAGATGATGACCCTCATGGTCGAAGCACTTGAGATCACTGCAACAGCTGTCGGTAAGTCTAATACAAATGCTGCTAGCGACTTAGGAGTTGCTGCTTTAAACTTAAAAGCAGGTTTACAAGGCGCTTGGTTGAATGTTTTGATTAATCTGTCTGGCATCAAAGATGAAGACTTTGTTACCGACTATCGCCAAAAAGGACAAGCCTTACTAGACAAGGGCTGTCATTTGGCAGATGACATCTACACGAAAATTCTCGATATTGTTTAACAAGTAAAGGAGCAACTATGGTTTTATCAGATATTGAAATAGCCAACTCTGTCACTATGGAACCTATCAGTAAGGTTGCCGATCAATTAGGGATTGACAAGGAGGCGCTCTGTCTCTATGGTAAGTACAAGGCAAAAATTGATGCCCGTCAACTGGTCGCCTTAAAAAACAAACCTGATGGCAAACTCATTCTTGTCACTGCTATCTCACCAACACCAGCTGGTGAAGGCAAAACCACCACTTCTGTTGGATTGGTAGATGCTCTTTCTGCCATTGGAAAAAAAGCAGTTATTGCCCTTCGTGAACCTTCTCTTGGTCCTGTTTTTGGGGTTAAGGGAGGAGCTGCTGGCGGTGGCCACGCGCAAGTTGTCCCAATGGAAGACATCAACCTTCACTTTACAGGGGACTTTCATGCCATCGGTGTCGCCAACAACTTATTAGCTGCCTTGATTGATAACCACATTCACCATGGCAATAGCCTAGGCATTGATTCCAGACGTATCACTTGGAAACGTGTGGTGGATATGAATGACCGCCAGCTTCGTCATATTGTTGACGGCTTGCAAGGCAAGGTCAACGGGATTCCTCGTGAAGATGGTTATGACATTACCGTCGCCTCTGAAATCATGGCAATCCTGTGCCTATCCGAAAATATTTCTGACCTCAAAGCCCGCCTTGAAAAAATCATCATCGGTTACAACTACCAAGGTGAACCTGTAACAGCTAAAGACTTGAAAGCTGGTGGTGCCCTAGCCGCTCTGCTCAAGGATGCGATTCATCCTAATCTCGTGCAAACCCTGGAACACACACCAGCCCTCATTCACGGTGGCCCATTTGCTAATATCGCCCATGGCTGTAATAGTGTCCTCGCCACCAAACTAGCCTTGAAATATGGTGATTATGCCGTTACCGAAGCTGGATTTGGCGCTGACCTTGGAGCTGAAAAATTCATTGACATCAAATGCCGCATGTCAGGCCTTCGCCCAGCAGCCGTTGTCCTAGTAGCCACTATACGTGCCCTTAAAATGCATGGGGGTGTGCCAAAAGCAGACCTGGCTACTGAAAATGTTCAGGCCGTTGTGGATGGTTTACCTAACCTTGACAAACATTTGGCTAATATCCAAGACGTCTATGGCCTTCCAGTTGTCGTGGCGATCAATAAATTCCCGCTTGATACCGATGCCGAATTACAAGCTGTCTATGATGCCTGCGACAAACGTGGCGTTGACGTTGTGATTTCTGATGTTTGGGCAAATGGCGGAGCTGGTGGCCGTGAACTGGCTGAAAAAGTCGTGACACTAGCCGAGCAAGACAATCAATTCCGCTTTGTTTATGAGGAAGACGATAGCATTGAAACCAAACTGACTAAAATCGTTACCAAAGTTTACGGTGGTAAAGGCATCAACTTGAGCTCAGCAGCCAAACGTGAACTGGCTGACTTAGAACGCCTCGGCTTTGGCAACTACCCAATTTGCATGGCCAAAACCCAATATTCCTTCTCAGACGATGCCAAAAAACTTGGCGCACCAACTGACTTTACAGTGACTATTAGCAACCTTAAAGTGTCCGCAGGAGCAGGATTTATCGTTGCCCTAACAGGTGCTATCATGACCATGCCTGGCCTTCCAAAAGTACCTGCCAGCGAAACAATTGATATTGACGAGGAGGGCAACATCACAGGACTATTCTAATTGGAAATAAGGAGAGAACAAATGACAAAGGTAACCATCAAAGCGCCCTCTGATTACCTCCAAACTGACTGGTCTGGCGGTGAAACCAACCAATTGTTCCTTTATCCCGAAGATGGAGATTACAAAAAGAGAGAATTCTCTTATCGTCTCTCAACTGCAACTGTAGCCCTACGACAGACAACCTTTACCCGACTTGATGGCTATCACAGGATTCTAATGAGCCTAGACAAGCCCATCACATTAAGTGATTTGAGTCATGCTAAAGAGATTTCCCTAGCTCCTTTTCAACCCTATGCGTTTGAAGGCGATACCAGAATCGTCAGTCGTGGAACCTGCCAAGACATCAATTTAATGTATGATGACCAATACCAAGGGCAATTATTACCCGTCTGGTCTGACACACCATTTGAGGCACCTAAAGCGGACTGTCAACTACTTTATGCCCTAAGCAAACTGACTTATTCTGTGACCAATCAGGCGAATCAAGAGCTTGAAGCCAATCACTTGTTGGTAACCGAGCAGGAGGCCAGCCTTTCAGATCTAAAAGTTTGCCTCAATCAAACAAGCCCCGCCCAAACTCCAGTAGCTGTTTGGGCAGGCTTATGGTATAAGACTTAGTGGGATAAAGATAGGCATCACACTACTCATGCCTATTCTTCTCCAATGAAATCACTACACATCATTACAAAAGGCTACCTATTTCTCATCGCTAACCAATAGCTCATCACTATCGTTAGGTGCAAGAAGGATCCTCCTAAACCGACTATCTCCTCATTTCCTAGCGACCTTATCCATTATATTTGAACGCAATTTGCAAACAAAAAGGAGAGCATTATTATGGCGTCAAATCACATGAACGAACAAGAAAGAGAACAGGCAAAGTTTAGCTTGAGCGGTGCCACTCTTTACGGGATCAATGCCGTTATCGGCTCTGGTATTTTTCTCTTACCTAGGGCCATTTATAAGGGCCTTGGCCCTGCATCCATCGCTGTTATGTTTGGAACAGCTATTTTGACCATCATGTTGGCAGTTTGTTTTGCAGAAGTCTCTGGTTATTTTGGGAAAAACGGCGGAGCCTTCCAATATTCCAAACGAGCTTTTGGTGATTTTATTGGCTTTAACGTTGGCTTCCTTGGTTGGACCGTTACCATCTTCGCTTGGGCAGCCATGGCAGCTGGGTTTGCCAGAATGTTTATCATTACTTTCCCTGCCTTTGAAGGTTGGCACATTCCACTTAGTATTGGGTTAATCATCTTACTATCTTTGATGAATATCGCTGGTTTGAAAACCTCTAAAATTGTCACCATCACAGCCACCATTGCTAAGTTAATTCCAATCGTTGCCTTTTGTGCCTGTACCCTTTTCTTCATCAAAAACGGGCTTCCTAACTTTACCCCATTTGTTCAGTTGGAACCAGGGACTAACCTCTTAGGGGCTATCTCCAATACTGCTGTTTATATCTTCTATGGCTTTATCGGTTTTGAAACCCTCTCTATTGTCGCTGGGGAAATGCGTGACCCTGAAAAAAATGTACCGCGTGCTCTTTTAGGATCAATCAGTATCGTCTCTGTCTTATATATGCTGATTATCGGTGGAACCATTGCCATGCTTGGCTCTCAAATCATGATGACCAATGCACCTGTTCAAGATGCCTTTGTTAAAATGATAGGCCCTGCTGGCGCTTGGATGGTCTCAATCGGTGCTTTAATTTCCATTACAGGTCTTAACATGGGAGAATCCATCATGGTGCCACGTTACGGTGCTGCCATTGCTGATGAAGGGCTCTTACCAGCTGCTATTGCCAAGCAAAATCAAAATGGCGCGCCACTCGTTGCTATCTTGGTTTCAGGAGCAATTGCCATTGTACTCCTGCTTACTGGCTCATTTGAAAGCTTAGCAAAACTCAGTGTTGTTTTCCGCTTCTTCCAATACATTCCAACAGCACTAGCCGTTATGAAATTACGGAAGGACGATCCCGATGCTAATGTGATCTTCCGAGTACCATTTGGCCCTATTATCCCAATTCTTGCAGTTATCGTTAGTTTAGTTATGATTTGGGGTGACAACCCAATGAACTTTGTTTATGGTGCAGTTGGTGTCATCATTGCAAGTAGTGTGTACTACCTTATGCACGGACGTAACCACCAAATGGACCAAATGCCCCCTAAGGAACAAATCTAGGAGAAAAACTATGACAAGAGTGATTAATTTAGATGGCGAAAGCCTTACTATCGAAGACGTGATTGCGATTGCTCGCCAAGGCGTAGCCTGTCACATTGATGATAGTGCTATTGAAGCTGTGAATGCCTCTCGTAAAATTGTTGATGACATTGTCAGTGAAAAACGGGTGGTTTACGGGGTGACCACCGGTTTTGGATCCCTTTGTAACGTGAGCATCTCACCAGAAGATACAGTTCAACTCCAAGAAAATTTGATTCGTACCCATGCTAGTGGATTTGGTGACCCATTGCCAGAAGATGCCGTGAGAGCTATCATGCTGATCCGTATCAATTCACTAGTCAAAGGGTATTCTGGTATTCGTCTATCCACCATTGAAAAACTGTTGGAACTGCTCAATAAAGGGGTTCATCCTTACATTCCTGAAAAAGGGTCTCTAGGGGCTTCAGGAGATTTGGCGCCGCTTGCTCACATGGTGCTTCCTATGCTTGGTCTAGGGAAAGCTTACTACAAAGGAGAGCTTCTTTCTGGTCAAGAAGCTCTTGATAAAGCTGGTATTGACAAGATTTCTTTAGCCGCTAAAGAAGGACTCGCCCTTATCAACGGAACAACTGTTCTCACTGCAGTCGGTGCCCTTGCAACCTATGACGCCATTCAATTATTGAAACTGTCAGACCTAGCTGGTGCCCTATCCCTTGAAGTGCATAACGGGATTACTAGTCCATTTGAAGAAAACCTTCACACCATTCGCCCACAAAGCGGCCAGTTGGCAACAGCCCGCAATATCCGAAACCTCCTTGAAGGCAGCCAAAACACAACCGTAGCTACTCAATCTCGTGTGCAAGACCCTTACACCTTGCGCTGCATGCCTCAAATTCATGGGGCTAGCAAAGACAGTATCGCCTATGTCAAATCCAAAGTTGACATTGAAATCAATTCTGTCACAGATAATCCAATTATCTGTAAAGATGGCCACGTTATTTCAGGAGGTAACTTCCACGGAGAACCAATGGCACAGCCATTTGACTTCTTAGGCATCGCCATTTCTGAAATTGGAAATGTTTCTGAACGCCGCGTGGAACGTTTGGTCAATAGCCAGCTCAGCAAATTGCCATCCTTCCTTGTCAAATACCCAGGTCTCAATTCAGGCTTTATGATTACCCAGTACGCCTGTGCCTCTCTTGCTTCTGAAAACAAGGTTTTGGCACATCCAGCCAGTGTGGATTCTATCCCATCTTGTGAGAACCAAGAAGACTTTGTCAGCATGGGCACCACCGCTGCTCGCAAGGCCTTTGAAATCCTTAAAAATTCTCGCCGCATCGTGGCTACTGAAATCATGGCAGCCTGCCAAGCCCTTGATCTCAAACCTGAAAATCATGAACTAGGTAAAGGGACTAAGGTTGCCTACGATCTCTTCCGCAAGGAAGTCAACTTTATCGAACACGATAAACACATCGAAATCTACGATGAACTAAACAAGGCATCAGCAGTCATTGAAGACCCAAGCTTCCTCGAAGCGGTTGAGCAGGCAGTTGAGTTGAGTATCCAATTTTAGTGAATAAGGTACTTCTTTAACTAGAGGGGCTGTGGCAGAGGTCATGGCCTCTTTAGACTAACTAACCGGGACCAAAAGCAGACGATTTTATTGCTCTGCTATTCCTAAAAACCAGTGACAAAGGCCAAGAAAGTGTTGACTGTAAGTTTTATTTTGCTATCATAATCCTAAAGGAGATGACGCGCATGCTAGAAGATTACTACCCATCCACCACTAGCTATTATCATGGTGGGATCGACGATGACTTATATACTGCCAAATGGGGCATGGTCATGACTTTCCTTGACCTTAACGACAGCTCACTAACCCCATTTGAAGGGACACATTTTGCCTTGATTGGCTTTAAAAGTGATAAGGGGGTTTATATCAATAATGGTCGTGTCGGAGCGGTCGAAAGTCCAGCTGCCATACGAACCCAGCTCGCCAAATTCCCTTGGCATTTAGGAAACCAAGTTATGGTTTACGATGTGGGTAACATTGACGGCCCCAATCGCTCTTTGGAACAACTGCAAAACAGTTTAAGCAAAGCCATCAAACGGATGTGTGACCTCAATCTCAAACCCATCGTCTTAGGAGGTGGCCATGAAACCGCCTACGGCCACTACTTAGGCCTACGCCAAAGCCTATCCCCAAGTGATGACCTAGCTGTCATCAATATGGACGCCCACTTTGATTTAAGGCCTTACGACCAAACAGGCCCTAATTCAGGGACAGGCTTTCGACAGATGTTTGACGATGCGGTTGCTGACAAACGCCTCTTTAAATACTTCGTTTTAGGCATTCAAGAACATAATAACAACCTTTTCCTATTTGACTTTGTGGCAAAATCCAAGGGCATTCAATTTTTAACAGGTCAAGACATCTACCAAATGGGCCATCAAAAGGTCTGCCGAGCCATTGACCGTTTCTTAGAAGGGCAAGAAAGGGTCTACCTGACCATTGACATGGATTGTTTCTCAGTTGGTGCTGCGCCTGGGGTTAGTGCTATCCAGTCCCTCGGTGTTGACCCAAATCTTGCCGTCTTAGTTTTGCAACACATTGCAGCTAGCGGAAAATTAGTTGGCTTTGATGTGGTTGAGGTTTCACCACCACACGATATTGATAACCACACCGCCAATTTAGCAGCCACCTTTATCTTTTACCTCGTACAGATTATGGCACAACATAGCTAAAACCCTCTGATTCACTTCAGAGGGTTTTCCTTAGCTTTTAGCAGATAATTGTTGACGCAAATCGTTCAACTCACTCACCAAATGACAATCTCGGTAAGGGTTGAGGTTAGTACTAGCAATCTCATAATAATACTCAAAGGATTCTGACAACAGGTGGTCTGCCATTTCTTTTTCCTGCTGACTTAGGGTAGCTCCTTGAAATATCAATTGGTACTTGACCACAGCCATCAAATAGAAAACCAAGCCCTTATCACGCGGATTGCGATACCTAGACATCAAGGTTTCTCTGTAATCAAGTAGGGTCAAGGCTGGCTGATAATTGCCCTTTTTCCATTGAATCATAGCCAGGTAAATTTCAAGTTGCGTTTCTTTCCAAGGATAACTATGATTGACCAAAGCTTCCTTAGCCAAACTCAAGATTTGCTCAGCTTGTTCAAAATCAGCTAAATAAAAGTAGGAAATCCCTAATCCAATATAAAAAATACTCGCCGATAACTCAGCTGGCTTGTTTTCGGTCAAGGCAATGGCTTGTTTTTGATAAGCAACGGCCTTTTCAAACTGATAGCGAATCTGGGCAATCTCCCCCAAATAATCTAAGGCAGCAGCAATCTGAATCGCATAGTTAGCTTGCAAGCCTGGCGTCACCTTGAAGAAGTCAATCGACTGTTGAAGCAGACGCTCTGCCTCATTTAACTCCCCAATAATCAAATGATAGAGACCGTTTAACCGCAAACTAATCGCAATGGCCTCAAAATGATTAGCAGCAACCGCTGCCTCCAATGAAAGACTAGTGTAATAACGCATTTCTGGCTTGTTTTCCACTTGGATACAGTAATGAATTAACTGGCGATAGCCTTCTAGCAAGAAGGAGGGCTGTTTTAGCTCGGTTGCCAAAGCGATGACCTTTTGAATGTGTTTAATCCCTTCTTGATACCTCCCTGTTCGAATATCATAACGGCCTTCAAGGTAAGAAAAACGAATAAGCAACTGCTGGAAATCACGGTTATTATCATAGGTCAGTTCCAAATCCGCAATGCTTTGACGAATCTTATCAAACTGCTCTTCCATTAAGCGTTGATGGTCACGATCTGACTTTTCCAAGGAGCCAATACTCTTTGAATAAATGGGAAACAGCTCATGCTGAAATGGCAAGGTAGCATCTAGATAGTTAAGGTTGTATTCCAAAGCCTTAATCACCTGCCGTGATTCCTGATAATGGTAAGCAATGTCATCTAATAAGTGAGGGCTTGGTGTCAAAATAGGCAGTAAATCTTCTAACCGTTTGGCAATTTGTCCGTGCAATAAACGCCTTTTTGACAAAGATAAACGGTCATAACTATAGAGTTGAATAATCCGCTGACGAAATGAAATCAACACTTCCTCTCCTACGCTTTCTTCTACCAAAATATAGTAGTGCCCCAGATTATCCACCATCTCGATCACTTCTTCTAAAGGCAGTAACATCAATTGAGCGAGGGTATTTAGAGGGATAGGCCTCCGACAACAAGACAAATAGTTTAACAATGCGTCATCACGACTACTTAGATTAGCTAGTTTAAGACCCAACTTAGCCTTAATGGCAGGCGTTAAAGGCACAAATTTTTCGTGACGCAGTAGGGCCTGAGTGTATTCTGACAAAAAGAAAGGGTTGCCTTGGCTGGCTTGATAGAGGTGCTCCATTTCTTCTGCCGTCACTGGCTGACTACCCAGTTGACTGTTAATATAAACCAAACTTTCTTGCCGATTAAAAGGCTCCAAACAAATGCTTTCTAAACGCCCTTGACTCATCAAAGCATTCAAACAAAGACCGAGCTCAGGAGTCGTTCCTAGATGCTTGGTCAAGACAAAAGCAATCGGATAGTGGACCAATTGATTCATGACCCGTTGCAACAAGGTCAAACTATCCTCATCCATCCAGTGACAATCCTCAATAAGGATTACCAGCGCCTTGATTTCTGCCAAATGTTGTAAAATATCAACAATAAAGGAAACCAACAAGCTGGTGTGGTCCTTGATAAAGGGTTGGTTGTTATCTTCTTGAAAAATGGTTGCCACAGGAAAACAGCGTTTAAGAGCAGCCTTCCAAGCTTTGGTGGTCAATAAGCGGTTTTGAATCACCAAATCTCCCAGGCCATCTAAGATATTACGCCAAGGCAATAAGGAATCCATAGCCTCTTCACGAAAACATTTAGCTGTGACAATTTGAAACGTTTGGGTTTGATTGGCTAAGACCTGTCTGGCTAGGGTTCGTTTCCCAATCCCTGTATCACCAATTAAGAGCAGAGCTCCTACCTCTTGGCAGGCCAAACAGTTGGCAAAATAGTTTTCCAGCTGCTTAATCTCATCAATCCGCCCCAAAAAATGATTACTGTTGCGCAAAAAATGCTTGATTTTGCGTTCATTACGATCTTTAGCGACCACTTCCTGATAAATCTGTTGGCTTTGCAAACTTGGCTGAATCCCTAGCTCCTTATCCAACACATTAGCCAACTGATAATAAGTTTCGATGACCTTACCAGGACAATTCCCCTGCTGATAAAGCCTCATCAAGAGCTGATAATTTTTCTCTTCAAATTCATCACGTTCAATAAGCTGTTTTAAATGTTCCTCGACATCTTCAATGGCATCTAAAGAGAGCTTTTCTTCAATTTTTTGGTAACACGCTTTTAGGTATACCTGTTCATACTGCATACGCATTTTTGAAACCCAAAGATCAAATTCCTCACCACTTTTAAGGTAAAAGCCCTGCAAAAACTCCCCTTGGTAGAGTTCTAAGTGAGCTAGCGGATCAGCCAGAAAAAGGTTAATATCTGTTTTGATATCAAGTGTTTTATTCAAAACCAGCAGGTTGCGATTGGGACAAATAATCACATCAGCTTGCAAGACTTTATTGACCTGGTAGATAGCGTTTCGTAAATTCTTTTTCGCTGTTTGCGTGTTCTTATTTTCCCAAAGTAGACTCGCCGCCACCTCGCGGCTAACAGATCCATTAACCACTAAGTAATAAAGGAGAGCATTTGCTTTGGCAAAGGCAAAAAATTGTTCTTTGTCATCAAGAAAAATGTGGGGACTGCCAAGCAATTGAAATCGAATACCCTTCGTCATGAAAACGCCTCCAAAAATTAGTCAAATTCACTATATCTTAAATAAAACGATTTGGCAAGTGTCACCCAAAATGAGCAAAAGCTTGTCTTAACACTTACCAATAAACAAAGAAGCTAGTCATCTCAAAAATAAGGGAATCCATAGCATTTCTCCTTGCTTTTAACCTCTTTTTTTGATACTATAGTAAGGTCGTGTAGACGGCAAATACTCATTCTAGACCAATTGTGGGCTTGTTGCCGATAGGTTAGCCTGCAAGTCGAAGTCTGGAAGAGGAAAAAACATTTTATAAAGGAGAAACTACTCATGGCAGTAATTTCAATGAAACAACTTCTTGAGGCTGGTGTTCACTTTGGTCACCAAACTCGTCGCTGGAACCCTAAGATGGCTAAATACATCTTCACAGAGCGTAACGGTATCCACGTTATCGATCTTCAACAAACTGTAAAATTAGCTGACCAAGCTTACGAATTTGTTCGTGATGCTGCAGCAAACGATGCTGTCATCTTGTTCGTTGGTACTAAAAAACAAGCTGCTGAAGCAGTTGCTGACGAAGCAACGCGTGCAGGCCAATACTTCATCAACCACCGTTGGTTGGGTGGAACGCTTACCAACTGGGGAACTATCCAAAAACGTATCGCTCGTTTGAAAGAAATCAAACGTATGGAAGAAGAAGGAACCTTTGACGTTCTTCCTAAGAAAGAAGTTGCACTTCTTAACAAACAACGCGCTCGTCTTGAAAAATTCTTGGGCGGTATCGAAGATATGCCTCGTATCCCAGACGTAATGTACGTTGTTGACCCACATAAAGAACAAATCGCTGTTAAAGAAGCTAAAAAACTTGGTATCCCAGTCGTAGCGATGGTTGATACAAACGCTGATCCAGATGATATCGATATCATCATTCCAGCTAACGATGACGCTATCCGCGCCGTTAAATTAATCACTGCTAAATTAGCTGACGCTATTATCGAAGGCCGTCAAGGTGAAGATGCAGACGTTGCTTTTGAAGCTGACACTCAAGCAGATTCAATCGAAGAAATCGTTGAAGTTGTCGAAGGCGACAACGCTTAATTAGCACAGAGTTCCTAACTCTTATAGCAAACTTTGTTTGTCTTTAACAATCGAAAACCAAACGGGGCAGAAAGCAAACCGCTCTGTCTCGTTTTTTGAAACCAAAACAAATATCATTTGGAGGATACTACACATGGCAGAAATTACAGCTAAGCTTGTAAAAGAATTACGTGAAAAATCTGGTGCTGGCGTTATGGACGCTAAAAAAGCACTTGTTGAAACAGATGGTGACATGGACAAAGCCGTTGAACTTCTTCGTGAAAAAGGAATGGCTAAAGCAGCTAAAAAAGCTGACCGTGTTGCCGCTGAAGGTTTAACAGGCGTTTACGTTCATGGTAACGTTGCTGCTGTTGTTGAAGTTAACGCTGAAACAGACTTTGTTGCTAAAAATGCTCAATTCGTTGAATTGGTAAACGCAACTGCTAAAGTTATCGCTGAAGGCAAACCAGCTAACAACGATGAAGCACTTGCACTTGTTATGCCTTCAGGTGAAACTCTTGCTGAAGCTTACGTTAATGCAACTGCTACCATCGGAGAAAAAATCTCATTCCGTCGTTTTGCTTTGATTGAAAAAGCAGATGAGCAACACTTCGGTGCTTACCAACATAATGGTGGCCGTATCGGGGTTATCTCAGTTGTCGAAGGCGGCGACGATGCTCTTGCTAAACAAGTATCAATGCATATCGCTGCAATGAAACCAACTGTTCTTTCATACACTGAGCTTGATGCACAATTCATCAAAGATGAACTTGCTCAATTGAACCACGCTATCGAACTTGACAACGAATCTCGTGCAATGGTTGATAAACCAGCTCTTCCATTCTTGAAATACGGTTCAAAAGCTCAATTATCAGACGATGTGATTACTGCTGCTGAAGCAGACATCAAAGCTGAACTTGCTGCTGAAGGCAAACCAGAAAAGATCTGGGACAAAATCATCCCAGGTAAAATGGACCGCTTCATGCTTGACAACACTAAAGTTGACCAAGCTTACACTCTTCTTGCACAAGTTTACATCATGGACGACAGCAAAACTGTTGAAGCTTACCTTGACTCAGTAAACGCTAAAGCGATTGCTTTTGCACGTTTTGAAGTTGGTGAAGGTATCGAGAAAAAAGCTAACGACTTTGAATCAGAAGTTGCAGCTACTATGGCTGCTGCCCTTAACAACTAATCACTTATTTCTGATAAGTCTAAAAAAGGCAACCTTCTTTCCTGAGGGTTGTCTTTTTGTTGTGTCAAAACGGACACCAATAAGGAAGCAAAAAACTGATCCTGTGTTTCACAGAATCAGTCATTTTTATAATCACAGGCATTTGAAGGTTTATCAACTACCTAATTACCAAATAATCACACGGTCTTTCGGAGCTCTCCACATAGCATCGCCTTCTTTAATATCAAAGGTCTCATGGAAAGCATCAAAGTTGGTTAAGGTGACATTTGTTCGCAGTTCACCCGGAGCATGAACATCAATGCTAGCTAGCATTTGCATGTATTCCTCACGGGCCTTCATACGCCAAATCGTCGCAAAGTTAATAAAGAAGTCACGGGCTGAGAAGTCTTCTTCTGATTGTGCCGCTTCTAAAGCACAAGCTACCCCACCTAGATCAGCGACGTTTTCTGAAACTGTCAATTTACCATTGACCTTAGCACCATGTGACTCTAAGCCGTCAAACTGCGCCACAATCTTATCTGTGCGCTCTTTAAAGGCAGCATAGTCTTCTTGTGTCCACCAATCATTTAGGCTACCATGTTCATCAAAGGAAGCACCATTGGTGTCAAAGGCATGTGAAATCTCATGCGCAATGACTGCACCAATTCCTCCATAATTGGCTGAAGAACTCTGATCTAAAGAATAAAATGGCTCTTGTAAGATTGCCGCAGGAAAGACAATCTGATTTTGCTGAAGATCATAATAAGCATTGACTAAGTGGGCTGGCATATGCCATTCACTACGGTCAACTGGCTTGTTCCATTTACTCCAAGTGTGAGCAATCGTGATTTTAGCCAAGTTCTGTGCATTTTCAACCAATGACAAGCTCTCATCAATCACTTTTTTAGCATAGGTTTCTGGTAATTTTTCTGGGTAACCAATATGTGGCGTGATAACATTTAATTTAGTAATGGCTTTTTCACGTGTGGCTGGTGCTAACCAATCAGCCGTTTCTAGACGAGACTTATAAACCTCAATCATGCGTGCTACCTTACTTTCCACATCAGCCTTAGCTTCTGGGGAGAATTTTTGACCAGCATACCACAAGCCAAGCGCTTGGCTAAACGGTCCTTGCGCCAAATAAAAGGCTGCTTTTTGTTTGTCCATAGCTTGAGGTGTTCCTGAAAGAGCGCGCGAATAAGCGCCTGATTCCACACGAATATCATCCGTCAAGTAAGCATTGTAAGCATTAGCCGCGTCCACAATCAAATTAGCCTTGAGTAAATCCCAATTGGCTTCAGAGTAATAAGTGGCTGCAAATTCTGTCCAAAAACGTTCCTCAGGAACAATAACCTTGTCAGGTACTTGGCCTAAAATCTTTTCAAAAATGCTATCCAAAGGAAGCTCTGGAGCTAGTTTTTTAAAATCAGCCCACACATAAGGATGGTATAATTTGGCATATTCTGAGCCTTCCTCACGAGACAAGACATACTTGGCCAATTGCTTATCTAGCTCAATTACCTTATCCAAAAGATCCTTGATTTCTTCTGTTGAAAAACCAAATTGAGGTAAAAGCTTTTCTTGCGACTGACGCCAAATACCACGCAATTCCTCAGCTTTTTCGTTGCCTTCTTCGTAGTATGTTGTATCTGGCAAAAGAATGCTTGGTGCTTCTGCCCAAAGCACATTCAGCTGAGCATTCATAAAGTCTGGTGCCACACTAAAGGGAAATTCATTTGGTAAACCTGCCAATTCATATTTCGCTATATTAGCAACAAATTCTGAAAAAGATTTTAAGGACTGATATTCTTCAATTAAAGGGAGAATTGGACTTACTCCAACTTCATCACGTTTAGCGTAGTCAGCCACCAAACGATGGAATTTCACAAAATTTTTTAAAATAGCATCATCAGGGATATTTTCTCCAGCTAGCCAAGCATCTGTAGTGTCTAGCATTAATGCCTCAATTTCATCTGCTAAGTCTGAAAATCCACCTGTTCGAGGCTTGTCGTCTGGAATAACTGCTGTTTCAGCCCACTTTCCATTCACAGCCTGGTAAAAATCATCTTGATAAGTTGTCATTCGTATCTCCTTATATCATTTTAAATTTGTAGAATCTTTATCTTAAACTCTACTTATAATCTTTTCCATTGTACCAAAATTTAGCTAAAATAACTTATCTCAATTGTTTTTATTTAGAAAAAATAAGAGTTTAAAAATAAATATATGAGAAAACTTCTTTTTTCGTGACAATCAGCAAAAGCCTGAGGCCTAACCTCAGGCTTTTAGTTAGTTATCAGCTAAGATAGCAAGTGTCTGATAAGGTTTCAGTATCACTTTTTCACAAATAGAAACTTTCTCATAGTTGCTGATTAAGACCTGTCCATGTTGATAACGTGGAGGTAATTCCAGTTCGACCTCATCAGCATAGAAATGATTGAGAACAAGCAAACACTGGTCACCTAAATGGCGTTCAAAGGCATAGACAGCCTGACTATCTTTAAAAGCAGCCCGATAGTCCCCTTCAGCAATAATAGGGAGTTCCTTCCGCAAAGCAATCAAGCGTTGGTAGAAAGGAAAAATACGTCCCTCTTTTTCTGTTTCGACATTGATGTCTCGATAAGATTTGCCAACCTCTAACCAAGGCTTACCAGTCGTAAAGCCAGCATGTTCACTAGCATCCCATTGCATTGGTGTTCTGGCATTGTCCCTTGACTTGGCCTTGATAATGGCAAAGGCTTCTTCTGCACTTTTACCTGAGACTAATAAGCTTGAGTAAGCATTGAGACTTTCCACATCCACATAATCATCCATACTATCAAAGTCTGGATCAAGCATGCCAATCTCCTCACCCATATAAATGTAAGGCGTTCCTCGTGACAAATGGATGGAAGCTGCTAACATCGTCGCACCTTCGTTTCGGAAATGTGTTACATCAACAAAACGATTCAGGGCACGTGGTTGATCATGGTTATTGTAGAACAAGGCATTCCACCCATTGCCCTGACTCATGCCTTCACCCCAAGCATGGAATAAGTCTCGCAGCGCTGCAAAATCAAAAGCCATAATAGTCCATTTCTGACCGTTCTCATAATCAACTTTTAGATGGTGGAAATTAAAAGCCATGGATAGCTCCTCACGTTCGGGAGCCGTGTATAAAAGACAGTTGTCAATAGTCGTTGCAGACATTTCCCCTACTGTCATAAACGAATCATCCTGACCAAAACTGGCTTGATTGAGATCATGAAGATAAGTGTGAGTAATAGGACGATCCGTATAAGCTGGCTTACCATCATTGACCGGACAATCCACCAGCTCTTCATCTTTCCCAATCAGGTTAATCACATCAAAACGGAACCCCTTCACTCCTTTATCTCGCCAAAAATTAACCACTTTAGCCAATTCCTCACGAACATGTGGGTTCCGCCAATTCAAGTCAGCCTGTGTCACATCAAACAAGTGTAAGTAGTATTTGCCTGTATCTCCAAAAGGCGCCCAAGCATTCCCACCAAATTTGGAAACCCAATCAGTCGGCTGATCTCTCAAGATAAAGAAATCCTGATAATAAGGGTCTCCTGCTAAAGCTTTTTGGAACCACTCGTGGTCTGTGGAACAGTGATTCAAAACCATGTCCAACATTAACTCAATCTGATGCTCCTTAGCAGCTTTTACCAAATTTTCAAAATCAGCCATTGTTCCAAAATCAGGGTTGACCGCCGTATAATCTGAAACATCATAGCCATTGTCTCGTTGTGGACTAGGGTAGAAAGGGTTCAACCAAATCATATCTATTCCTAGTTCTTGTAAGTAAGGCAATTTATCAATGATCCCTAGCAAGTCTCCCACACCATTTCCAGTCGTGTCCTTATAGGATTTTGGGTAAATTTGATAGACGACTTTCTTTTTATCAATTGTCATGAGTTTTCCTCCCTAAAATAGTTTCAGGAACTGATCTCAGTTCCTGAACGTTTTCTCTTAGTAAACCTACTTTTTCACCGCTACTGCTAACTTATCATTAACCTTAATCTGACGCGGTAAACTACCTTCAACAGTTACCGTAAAAACATCTTGATTAGTCACCACAAGAGGCGTTTCAGTGGCGTATCCAGCTTCAGAAATTGCTGCTATATCAAATTGAATCAATGTTTGTCCAGCCTTAACCTGATCACCTTGCTTCACCAAAGCTTCAAATCCTTGACCATCTAAGTTAACCGTATCCATGCCAATATGCATCAATAATTCCAAACCTTCAGTCGTCACCAAACAAATAGCGTGTTTAGTTGGGAACAAGACCGATACTTCAGCATCACAAGGCGCTACTAACACCCCTTCTGTCGGTTGAAGAAGAGCACCTTGGCCCATAACTCCCTGTGCAAAGACAGGATCAACAGCTTCAGACAACGCTTTAACTTCACCCGTTAAAGGGCTTGTTAAAGTGATAACTGTTCCTTGCATAGTCTTATGTGGAGCAGTTGCTACAGGAGCATCCGAAACGGGTGTCTCAGGTAGTTTAGCTTCATCTTCTGTCTTAGTCATGATATGTGATTTACGGAAAAAGAAGGTTAAAAACATCGGCACCACAATGGCTACTGCCATACAGATGAAGAATGGAATCATGTACTTCACATTGATAGCCATGAAACCTGGTAAACCACCAACACCAATAGAATTTGCCTGAACATTAAAGGTTGTTGATAAGAGACCCGCAATACCTGAGCCAATCATTCCGGCTACAAAGGGATAAACGTATTTAACATTAACCCCAAATAAGGCAGGCTCAGTTACCCCAAGGTAAGCAGAAATTGCTGCAGGAAGCGATATTTCAGCCTCACGTTCTTCATGACGATTCATTAAATAGTAAGCAAAAACGGCTGACCCTTGAGCGATATTTGAAAGAGCAATCATTGGCCACAAACCAGTTGTACGAGTTGCAGTATCAGCAATTAATTGGGTATCAATGGCATTTGTCATGTGATGTAAACCAGTAATAACTAGCGGAGCATACAAGGCACCAAAGATAGCACCGAATAGCCATTTAACAGGACCAGTCAATCCAGCTAACACAACAAAGGAAATCCCTTTACCAATAGTCCAACCGATTGGCCCCAATACCGTATGCGCTAAAATCAAAGCTGGAATCAAAGAAAGGAATGGCACAAAAATCATTGAAACCACTTCTGGAATCCGTTTACGCCAGAAAATTTCAAGATAAGCAAGGGACAGACCAGCTAAAAGGGCTGGAATAACCTGTGCCTGATACCCAATACGATTAATGGTAAAGAAACCAAAATCCCAAACCCAGTTTTTGGCAATCTCAGCAGCAGGCGTTCCTGCCACCGCATAGGCATTCAATAATTGTGGTGACACCAAACAGATACCAAGGACAATCCCTAAAATTTGAGTGGTTCCCATCTTACGCGTCACAGACCAAGTAATCCCAACTGGTAAGAAGTGGAAAATAGCTTCCCCTGGTAACCACAAGAAATGGTTAACCCCTGACCAGAAAGGAGATACCCTCACAATCGTATTCCAAACAGGATCCCCAGCTGCATCAAAAACTAATTTCCCTTTTTCGACCTGCTGCCCAAGAAATTCAAAAGGCACACTCTCCAAAATATTACGGAAACCTAAAATAAGCCCCCCAACAATAATCGCCGGAATAATAGGTGTGAAAATCTCAGCCAACATGGTCATCACCCGTTGTAAGGCATTTTGATTACTTTTAGCTGCTGATTTGGCAGCTTCTTTAGACACCCCTTCAATACTAGAAACAGCTGTAAAGTCATTATAAAAAACTGGAACATCATTACCAATGATTACCTGAAACTGCCCAGCATTGGTAAATGTCCCTTTAACTACAGAGATTTTTTCAATCTCTTTGACATTTGCCTTATTATTATCATTCAAAACAAAACGCATACGCGTTGCACAGTGTGTGACAACCTTGATGTTTTCTTTACCACCAATAGCAGTTAGAAGACTCTTAGCATCCTGTTCAAATTTTCCCATGTGACATCCCCTAGTCCTTTGTTCTAGTTGCTTTTAACAAGCAACGTCAAAATGAAATATTCAAATTCTTAGATAGAATCTAACTGACACCTTTATTGTAATCGATTGCAAATTTGTCTACAAGTTGTTTGTGCCAAAAAAGCCATTATTTTGGTAAAATAAAAGGTGTTGTCTGTAAAAAAATAGACAAATGGAAAGGTAATTTACCCTATGACAAAGTATGAACGTATTTATAAAGACCTCGAAACAAAAATAAACAAAGACTTTTACAAAGAAGGGGATTTTTTACCTACTGAAATAGAATTGAGTCAACAATACCAAGCTAGCCGAGATACCGTCCGCAAGGCTCTCTCACTTCTCACAAAGGCAGGTCTTATCCTCAAAAAACAAGGACGTGGCACCCAAGTGATTAGACATCATCAGATCATGTTCCCTATCTCAGAACTAACTAGTTATCAGGAACTCGTCTCTTACTCAAATCTAGATTCTAAGACCAACGTCATTGCCATTGATAAACTGATTGTGGATGAGACACTTTCAAAATTGACCGGTTTTAGCAAAAACAGCTTGGTCTGGCGTGTTACACGCCAACGCGTTGTTGAGGGTGTGGCTTCCGTCTTAGACATTGATTACCTTAGTAAAACTTTGGTGCCAATAATGACAAGGGAAATCGCAGAGCATTCTATTTATCAATATTTGGAAAAGGAACTCCATCTCGCCATTGACTTTGCCCTCAAAGAGGTTACCATTGACCAAATAACCGATCGTGATAAAATTTTACTTGACCTTGGATCAGACCAACATGTTGTTTCCGTCAAATCCAAAGTCTACCTTTCCAATAATAACCAATTCCAATTCACCGAGAGTCGCCATAAACTGGAAAAATTTAAATTTTTAGATTTTGCTCGGCGCAGACCAAAATAAAGACAGAAAAAAGCCTTGCAAAATGCAAGGCTTGCTTTTCTTTTTCTTGACTCTGAGTTTCCCCATTATCAACTGTGTTATTGTAAGTGTGCACTTACTTGACCTGAGCTTCTGTTTTCTCAAACAGACTTGATATTATATTATCATATTCGTGAGATGAGCGCAAGTCTTTTTGTAGAAAAAAAGTAATTTTATCAAACTGTAAAGAATGTGATAATATCATTTTTTAAAAACTCTCAGCTTCTCTAAGTCTCAGTCTGCTCGGACAACTCTTTCCTCTAGCCTTCTTCAAATAAATCGGCATGTTTTTCTTGGTAAGTTTGGCCCCAATCCGACATCGCTTCAATAACAGGAGCTAAGCTCAACCCAGTTTCTGTTAAGGAATACTCCACCCGAGGTGGCACTTCTGCATACACTTCCCGATGAACCAATCCGTCTGCTTCCATAGCCCTTAATTGGGCAGTAAGTACCTTTTGACTGACCGAACCTATTGAGGACTTCAACTGCCCAAAACGCAAGGTCCCCTTTAGCAAGTCTCTTAATATTAATAATTTCTATTTATTCCCGATTACCGATAAGGTTGTTTCTACGGGACAAGCCGGTCTTTTTTTCAGCATAGGCAGCAGCTCCTCTTAGTATCTTTTTGTAACTTATAACCCATTATAGACTATTAGAGAGAACAGAAACAAGATAGGGCTGACAAATGAGTTACTTTTTAGTGCCTATACCACTTATTTGTGCCTACTTTTCTTTTTGAAACTGATTGATTATGATAGATTTAATTAGTTTTTGGAGGTAATAGGATGATATACCCTTACAACTCAACCATCTCTTTAGGAACGGTTTCTCTAAATGTTACCGATCTAGCAAAGATGACAACCTTTTACACAAGTATTATCGGTTTACAGGTTCTCTCACAAGACACGACATCTCGTCAATTGACTACAGACGGTAAAACCGTTATCTTAGAGTTACGACAAACACCTTTACCAGGCGATAAAGCTTATGGTCTTTATCACACAGCCTTTTTAGTTCCTGATCGTCATAGCTTGGGACTTGTTCTCAATCATTTCTTAACCAGAAGTATCTCTTTAGAAGGAGCAGCTGATCACGGCCATAGCGAAGCTATCTACCTCAGCGATCCTGAGGGTAATGGGATTGAAATTTATCATGACAAAGCTGTTGAGCATTGGGATATCCGCGACAATGGTCAAATTATTGGTGTGACTGAGCCCACGGATACCAAAAGCATATTGGAGCAGTTGACAGATATCCCCAAGCACTTTTTACTAGCTCAAGACACACGCATTCGCCATGTCCATCTGAGTGTCAAAAATGCTCTGGCTTCTTCACTTCTCTATCAAAAGGTTTTTGATTTAGGCGATAAAATGACCATTCCAAGTGCTAGCTGGATTGCTTCAGGGAACTACTATCATCACCTTGCATTCAATCACTGGTCAGCCCCTTACCTCAAAAAACACCAAGAAGGTGCTCCAGGCTTAGCCTTCTTGACCATTCACATTGAGACGCCCCTGCTTTTTTCAGCCACTCTCAAAAAAGCAAGATTACACGGCCTAGCTATTTTACAAGAAGATTCTTCTTCTTTCACGACAGAAGACGAGGAAGGTATCCGTGTGAACGTCATCCTTGGACAAGACTAGTTTTCTTGACAGAAAGCAAGTAACTTTACTACAATAACACTATGCTAACCTTTTTAATTCCAACCGCAAAAGAAATGACGATCCCTAAGGAATCTCACCCACACCTCCTTCCACAAGACAGCCAAGCCATTTTAAAAATCATGGCAGCTATGACCACGGAGGACTTGGCCAAATCATATCGTATCAAAGAAGAGTCAGCTAAAAAAGAACAGCAACGCTGGCAAGACATGGCCTCTCAACAAAGCTTGGCTTACCCTGCCTACCAACTGTTCAATGGCCTTATGTACCGCCATATCAAGCGCGATAAGCTCACTACCCAAGAACAGGCTTACCTCACCCAGCAGGTTTACATCACCTCATCCTTTTACGGTATCATTCCCGCTAATCATCCTATCGCAGAGCACCGCCATGATTTTCACACCAGAATAAAAATTGAAGGACAAAGCCTCAAGTCTTACTGGCGGCCCTGTTATAATCAGTTTGCCAAAGAGCATCCCCAAGTGATTTCCCTTTTATCCAGTGAATTTGACGATGTCTTTTCCAAAGACTGTAAACAATTGTGGATAAGTCCCAAGTTTATGGCAGAAAAAGAGGGCCAATTCAAAACCCATTCCACCATTTCAAAAAAGGCACGAGGTGCATTTCTCACTGCCTGTATGGAAAATAATTGCCAAACTGTTGACAGCCTTAAAAGCCTTGTCTTTGCTGGTTTTTACTACCATCCAGACCTATCAACAGATCATGAATTTGTCTATATCAAAAAAGAGGCCTAGGCCTCTTTTTTAGTCTTTATTCACAATTCTACAACTTATACACAACCTGTGGATAACTATGAGGATAATGTGGGGAAAACCAGGGAATAACAATTACTTTCTCCCCAATTCACCCTTAAAGGACCTGTTTTCACATGACCTTTTCAAAAAAATCATGTGGATAAGTCAGCTTCTTAAAGCAAATCCTCCCGACTAATTTGTTCAAAGGTTTGGTCCCCATCGTTTAACTTATCCCAGATAATCACTTCTTTAGCAGCCAAAGACTTTTGAACATCGATAATTCGCTGGTTAGAAGAGCCTCTAAATTGCAACATGAGGTTCTTTTTTGTGATATCAAAACGACCATCTACCAGAATATCAATTAAGGACAGCATTTCCAGTTTGTCTGGTGTTTCAAGCATCATTTCTTCCCAAGTATAACCCGTCCAAGACCAAATATCTTTTTCTGGCAATTCACGCCGAATACGCTTAATCAGAGGAATTAAGATACCCGTATTCAAAAAGGGTTCTCCACCTAAAAGTGTCAGTCCCTGAACATAAGGCTGTGCCAAATCCGTCATTATCTGCTCTTCAAGTTCTTGCGTATAAGGCATTCCCGCCTTAAAAGACCAAGTCGCAGCATTATAACACCCCTTGCAATGGAATAAACAACCAGACACATAAAGGGAATTACGAACCCCTTCACCATCAACAAAGTTAAAAGCCTTATAGTCAATAATCCGGCCTTGACTTAACTCCTCTGCCTGCCATTCCTTTGGCTTAGGATTATTCCAACACTTTTCTGCCATCACTTATCGCCTCTTTGTTCTTCAATCCAATAACGTTCCGTTCCACCTCGACTATCTTCCAAGATACCGCCGTTAGCCACAATAACTGCTCGGCTTGCAACATTAGTCTCATCACAAGTTACCAAAATTGTCGTGATATTCTTGGAAATCGCATAGCTGACAGCTTGTTTAAGCATCTCCTTGGCATAACCTTTCCCACGCTGGCTGGGACGGACAGAGTAACCAATATGCCCACCTTTTTCAAGTAATCTCTCATTTAACCGTAAACGAAGATTTAAGAACCCGATAGCCTGACTTCTCTCATCAAATGCGACGTATTGAATAGCAGGCACTCCTTGACTGGACAAACCCATTTCCTGTCGCAAGGAATCTTCCAACCATGTTTCATAGTTAAAGTCATTGACGTTAAAATGCCATAACCCATCTGTAGCACTTTTCTGCTCTAAAAATTCGTTAATCATTGACAATACAGCGTCTTTATCTTTTAAAGTCGGTCGTCTTATTTCCATATCAATTCCTAATCCTTAGGCAACTCTACCGTTAACTCTCCATAAGAAAGCTGAGAGTCAGCAATCTGTTGACAAATCCAGTGGCTTAAAAGACTAGACTCAGGGCTGACAGGATTGACGCCTGTGCTAATAGCTTCTAAAAAGGCATCGATCATTGTTTCAAAACCTCTTTTGTGCAAGGTAGTGTCCCAAGAAGCAAAGCCAAGCACCCTTTTTTCAGTACCTTTATAAATAGATAACTCGTCTAAGTTCTCTAAATGATAAGTTTCTTCAGCCCGTTGAACTTCCATTACCTCACGGCGACTCCCTGATTGTAAATTCATAGAAGCTGTAGTCGTCATGCTTTCGGTCATCAAGGTTACCATAACTTGACTCAGTAAGCCTGCTTCCAGATGATATTGAAAATGCCCTTTTAGTAAGGTCCCTTCTGTCAAGAATAAGGCTGTATCTAAAGGATGGATAAAGAAATCAAAGAGCTTAAAAGTCATATCTCCTGGCCGGTTCAAGTCATTTTTTTCAACAGCCACTTTACGCTTAGTTGACAAACTTGACAACTTCTTGACACGAGGTGTAAAACGCCTGTTAAATCCTGCCATCAGAAAAGTCTGATTTTCTTTGGCTAAGTCATAGAGGTTCTTTGTCATCAGGTAATTGTCAGCTATAGGTTTATCCATAAAGACTGGGATCCCCTGATTTAAAAATAAACTAGCCAACTCTGCGTGGGCCGATGTGGCCGCATGAATAAAGACCCCATCTAAGTTTGTTTTTGACAACTCCTTGACATCACTGTAAAGAATAGCGTGACCAAATAACTGACCGACCTGCTGACGTACTGCTGCATTCCGCGTTGATAGATGCCAAGTAATGTCACTCAGCTGTCTCATATATGGTAAATAGGCTTTTTGTGAAATAGCACCTAGTCCCACAATCCCAATATTAAGCATACTCAACCTTCTTTCTTTACTGGATACTTTAGTTATCCTGTTTTTTTGACTTCTCTAAAAACCGAGCCTTAAGTTCTTGAACGCGGGATTTTTTATCCGTCTTTTTTTTAGAATGCTTCTCATGAAAGCGTTCTACCTGCTGCATTCCTTTATAGTCTAATTGATATTTTCCCATTATTTCTTCCTTATCTCTTTCTTCTTATAGTCCGATTGCTAACAGCTAATTAGTCATTTTGGATTAGTTATTCTTATCTCACAATTGCTAAGAAACCATTAAACAATAAAAGATTGCTTGCATGAAGCAACCTTTTAAGCATATCATATTTCCATCAAAAGGGCTCTCCCCCAGCTTGAGTTTACAGGCCTGGGTATTTTATAGTAGAACCATTCATATGTTTTACACGCGCAGAGATTTCCTTATGGCGACCGTTAACCATTGGGCGGGCCTGAGGATTCCCCAAGTAACCACATGTACGTTTGACCACATCAACTGTTTTAGGGTCATTATTGCCACAGTTTGGGCAAGTAAAACCACGTTCTGTTGGGGTAAAATCGCCTTCAAATTGGCAATTATAGCATTTATCAATAGGCGTATTGGTTCCCAAATACCCCACACGATCATAAGCATAGTCCCAAACCGCTTCCAAGGCCTTTGGATTTTGTTGCAAAACAGGATACTCACAGTAGTGGATAAAACCACCTGAAGCACCTGCTTCTGGATAATCTTTTTCAAAATCTAATTTTTCAAAAGGTGTCGGACTCTTACGCACATCATAGTGAAAAGAATTTGTATAGTATTCTTTATCCGTAATATCTGTCACAATGCCAAATTTTTCCGTATCTAAACGACAAAAGCGATCTGTCAAACTTTCTGATGGAGTCGAATAAACAGAGAAATGATAACCATATTCATCTGACCAATCCTCACAGGCCTGTTTCATTGCCTTGACAATTGACAAGGTAAAAGCTTTAGCATCTGGATTACCTTCCCATTGACCACCATAAAAAACAGACGCCACTTCATAAAGACCAATATAGCCAAGAGAGACTGTTGCACGACGATTCTTAAAGAGATCATTTACATTCCCTGTCTTCTCCAAACGCTTTCCAAAAGCACCATATTGATAAAGAATAGGAGCATTTGCTGGTTTTGCTTCTGTGACACGTTCGACACGATAAATTAAAGCATCCTTACTAATTAGCATCCTCTCATTAAACAGCTCCCAAAACTTATCCATATCGCCATTTGATTCCATGGCAATGCGAGGTAAATTGAGGGTGACAACCCCAAGATTCATACGGCCTGAGGTCACATCTTGCCCATTTTCATCTTTCCAGCCTTGAAGGAAAGAGCGGCATCCCATTGGAGATTTGAAAGATCCTGTCAAATCAATAATTTTATCATAAGATAACATATCCGGGTACATCCGCTTAGTCGCACATTCTAAAGCCAAAGTCTTAATATCATAGTTTGGTGAATCTGGTTCTAAATTCAAGCCACGTTTAACCGTGAAAATTAATTTAGGGAAAATAGCCGTGCGATGTTCACTACCAAGACCATTAATCCGAATGGTCAAAATAGCTTTTTGAATCTCACGTTCAAACCAAGACGTCCCCAAACCAAATCCTAAAGAAGTAAATGGTGTTTGACCATTAGACGTAAAGAGCGTATTAATTTCATACTCCAAAGACTGCATCGCATCATAAATATCTTTTTGAGTCTTTTCAAAAGCATAGCTTTCTCTCTTAGTCTCAACGATCCATTTCTTAGCATCAGCCATATGTTTTTTAAAGTTAAGCTCCGCATATGGGGCTAAAAACTCGTCAATGCGATCAGCTGTGCATCCGCCGTACTGACTTGATGCTACATTCGCAATAATCTGTGAGATCTGAGCTGTTGCAGTTTGAATAGACTTGGGACTTTCCACTTCAGCATTACCAATTTTAAAGCCATTGGCTAACATGCCCTTAAAGTCAATTAAACAGCAGTTCGTCATCGGTGTATAAGGACTGTAATCCAAATCATGGTAATGGATATCTCCTTTTTGATGAGCATTAGCAACATGCGAAGGTAACATTTTTAAACCAATCGATTTCCCTACGATTCCAGCAGTTAAATCTCGTTGAGTATTAAAAACATCGCTATCTTTGTTAGCATTTTCATTAACAACTGTTTGATCTTTATTAATTAATTTATCAATAGAAAAATTGATATCTGTTGCTTGTGAACGTGCAAAGTCACGCTGAGTACGATAATTAATGTATTCTTTTGCAATAGCATATTCATTAGCTGCAAGAAGCTTATGCTCTACAATATTTTGGATTTCATAAATTTTGATATTAGTTGGAAAACGCTCAATAATTTCTGCTATAATGCGATCAGAAATAGCCTCTAATTTAGCCTCAACAAGTGGCGACATCCGAGTTACTTTCATGCTTGCTTTTAATAAAGCACTATAGATTTTTGTACTATCAAAATTAACAAGGCGACCATCTCGTTTAATCACTTTAATATCAGGTTGAACAGTCACCTTGTCTTCTTCTAAACTTACCATATCAAATCTCCTTACGGAACTATTATATCACGACAACTAAAAAAATCAATATATTGTGTCAAGTTTTTTGCTCGAACACAATATATTGATATTAAATTACTTTTTCTGATAAACAATAAAACTTTTTGTCGTTATCTGTTTATCTACTTTGTAATTAGTAGATAATACTTTTTGAATGATTTTAGGCAGGTTTTTATAGCGATTAACAACGATATAAGCAGCCTTATTTTCTAATAGTTCATCTTCTAATATTTTTCGATGACTCTCTTTTTGCGTATTGATGTCAGGAGAACTAAATTGAGAAACAGATTTAGCTTTACTGTCCAAATAAATTTTAGAAGTATCATCCCAAACATAAATAGATTGAGTTTTATTTAGTTTCTGTTCTAAATAACTAGCAATATGATCACGCTCCTGATTAAGAGGAATACTACTAATGAAACAATAAGTAGAACAGATTAGTATTGTCCCTACAATTAAAATTGGCAAATAAAAGTGTCTCTTAAGATAAATCATCATTACTCGACCAACACCATTTTTACCATGACGTCTGCGATGACTACTCTGACCTAATCCTATACCATACTGATAGCCAACAGGAATAGCAGTCAAAATTAATCCAAAAGGTAAAAGAGGTAAAAGATGATAGGGGCGATAGTCTTGTGAAAATATAGCCACAAGTATAGATTCTAGAATGACCATGACAAATAGCCACTTGACGACCCTATCAGAATTGTTTTTAAATCGCCTAATGACATTCTCCATTCCCGTCAAAAGACCAAGCCCCAAAGCGAAGAACAACTGAATAGCCAGTCCAAAAAGCAACGATAAGTTTCCTGATTTAAAAAAAGTAAAAGGATAAATCATCGTTTGTGATAAATAAGGATTTAGCACTTGTAAGTTCAAAATGAAATATCCTGCTGTGTAAAAAACTAAAATCATTCCAAAAATCGAAGCTAGCAGTTGATAAAAACCTCTTGCAAGATGCTTTTGGCTTATATTATAAGAAAAAACTGTCACACAAGCAAAAGACCAAAAGATAAGGGTACTCGGGTCAATTAGCATTGCAAGAGCACCTACAAAGCCAAAAAGAATAAATGCCTCATCTTTCACTAAACAGGCAAAATACTTAGTTAAAAACCAAGCCGATATTAATATAAATGGCATAGCCAGTTGAGTAGGATACAATCCCCCAAAACCAAGACTAACAGATAATAAATAGTAGCTAATTGAAAAAGTTAAAGCCACTTTTTGAAAGCCTGTCATATAATTAATGAGTTTATAAAGATATAAACCAGATAAGTAAAAACAAAACACCTGAACAAAGACTAGCCAAAGTGTCGATCCCAAATAATAACTTAATGCAATGATAACAAAGTAAAAGAGCCCTCCTGTTGTAAAAGCAGCACTATAGGGAAGTTGCCCCTTCGTTAACATCATTCCTATATATAAGTTTTGGGACTGAAGACCATTGGCTGCATCTGTTAAAAAAGGTACTGCAATTGTTAAAGAACTGATAATAATGCTAAAGAAAAGCAGATAGCATTTATGAAGCCGAGGTACTTTAGTTTCATATTGAGTGGTGTGTACTCGTGGGCCATCGTTGGCCAGTTCTATCGTCTCTTTTCGGATGAATTCATCGTTTAACTCGATCACTATTTTTCTCCTTGAAATATCATATTCTCTAACGATTCAATAAAAGCAATATTTCTTCATATCACTAGTCTAACATAGCTATTATCCATTATTTTTTAGTATGAGATAAATAACATGACTTTGTATTGCACATAGCAAAGTGACAGTACATAAACAAAGTAAGTTGAAAAATGATATTATCGTCAAAGAATATTATAAAACAAGTATAACAGAATCTTTTATTTAGTCAATTTCTGATATATTTTCACATACTGTAATAATTCTCTAAATATATGCAAAGGTTTAGCCTTATAATTATTAATAAATTTATCATTTAATTCTTTTATCATTATCACCTCCTGCTTATTTATTCGAAAATAACATTAAAAAAATAGCCCTCACGGCTACTTTTTAACATAGTGTCACTAACAATTTAGTTCTCATCTAGAAAACTATTAAATACCTCTTCAATCATATCCCATTCAGCATCTGAATCCTCAGGAATCGGTTGTAAATCCCCTTCAGTACCATCTTCATTTTCAGTAAATGAATAGGCTTGGATTTCAATTTCACCAGACTCATCTTCTTCAGATCCCGCTGGAACCAAGAGAACATAATTTTTACCAAACTCTTCACGACCATCAATTGTTAATAAAATTTCAAACAAGGTTTCATTTCCTTGTTCATCCACAAGTGTGATAACTTCGTGTTGGTGGTCATTTTCATGATTATGTGTCATTTTTTATCTCCTTAAAAATTCCGATTTAAATAGTTCTGTAAAATGAGTTGTGCAGCTAATTTATCAATGACTTTTTTTCGCTTACCACGACTAATGTCAGCTTGCTCAATAAGCATACGCTTTGCCTCAACAGTCGTCAATCGTTCATCTTGATAATGGACTGGAAGTCCAAAGAGGTGCTCTATGTGGTTTCCATAAGTTATACTTGCATCAACACGTGGACCATTGGTGTTATTCATATTTTTTGGCAATCCAATAACAAACTGTTCAACTTGGTACTGCTTAACAAGCTCTTCTAAACGTGTAAAGCCAAATTCTGCTTTTTCCTCATCAATCTTGATAATTTCAAGTCCTTGGGCTGTAAAGCCAAGAGGATCACTAATAGCTACACCAACCGTTTTCGAGCCAACATCAAGTCCCATTATTCTCATTTAACATCAATTCCATTTCCTTGTAAATAGTAGCGAACAAGTTCTTCTACAATTTCATCACGTTCATATTTACGAATCTGATTTCGAGCATCATTATAACGAGGAACATAAGCTGGGTCCCCACTCAAGACATAACCAACAATTTGATTAATTGGATTATAACCCTTTTCATCAAGTGAATGATAGACTGCTGTTAATGTTTCACTAATTTGTCGTTTGTCGCCATCATCCAACTTAAAGCGGACTGTTTCATCTGTAAATCCCATACTTACACCTTCTTTCTAAAATTAAGTGCTATGCTTTATTATAGCTTATTTCTATTAAATAAACAAGAATTTCAAGCGAAGAAGGTATTTAAAAAAAGCTCTACAAGAGCTTTTAGAGTGCAGCACGTAATCGTGCTTCAGTATTTTCAATATTACGAATAGAGCGAGGTAAAAAAGCACGAATATCGTCTTCTTTGTAGCCTACTTGCAGACGTTTATCATCAATCAAAATGGGACTTTTAAGGATGCGCGGGTTATCTTGAATCAAATCAATAACCTCACTAACACTTAATTCTTCAATATCGCAATCGAGAGCTTTGGCATAACGATTTTTAGATGAAACAATGCTCTCCACTCCATTTTCGGTTTTTGATAAAATTGCTAAAATTTCTTCTTTAGTTAGCGGTTCTTTTCCTAAGTTCTGTTCTTTATAAGCAAGCTTATGGGCATTTAGCCAAGTTTTGGCTTTCTTGCAGCTCGTACAACTTGAAATCGTGTAAATTTTAATCATGTTGCTGACTCACTTTCTATTTCGTGATAGCTTTATTGTAGCACAGTTTCTTATCTATAAATATAGGTCTTTGGACCTATTTTTTTAATTTTAAAGATATTATCTTTGTAAAATAAGGTTTTTCACCTGTATTCCCTTGAATTATTAGTTATTTTAATTTTATATCAGTTAACCTAAGTTCTGCTCTCTCACATCTTTTTAAATGATGGTTTCTATTCACCCACACACCTATGAACAGTAGTCCTACTAACCTTTAAAAATACATTTTAAAAAGCCCTGAAGGGCTCTTTTTAATCTTCAATTTCAATACCATTATCTAAATCTAAAGCAAGATCATCGGTTTCTTCTGATGCTACTGCCATAGCAGATTCTTCTTCGCTTTCTTCAAGCAAACCAAATTTAACACGTACTTTAAGGTCGATTTCATCAAACAATTCTGGGTGATCGGCCAAATAACGCTTAGCATTTTCAGAACCTTGGCCAATCTTCTCACCATTATAAGAGAACCAAGCACCTGCTTTTTGGATAATGTCCAAATCAGAAGCAATTTTCACAAGCTCCCCTGTACGAGAAATACCTTCCCCATACATGATTTCAACTTCTGCTACCTTAAATGGCGGAGCGACCTTGTTTTTAACAACCTTGATTTTGGTCTCCTTACCAATACTGCTATCTTTTTGGTCACCAGTTCCTTTAATTTGAGTTGTTCCACGCACATCCAGCCGAACAGAAGCATAGAATTTCAAAGCTCGACCACCTGGTGTTGTTTCAGGATTTCCAAACATCACACCAACTTTTTCACGCAATTGGTTAATAAAGATAGCGATAGTTTTTGTTTTATTAATAGAAGCTGATAATTTACGCATGGCCTGACTCATCATACGTGCTTGCAATCCGACATGGCTATCGCCAATATCACCATCAATTTCAGCACGTGGCACTAAAGCTGCTACTGAATCGACAACAACCAGATCAACCGCACCAGAATCAATCAATTTACCTGCAATTTCAAGTCCTTGTTCTCCAGAATCTGGTTGAGACAAGAGGAGTTCATCAATATTAACCCCAAGCGCAGCAGCATAAGCTGGATCAAGCGCATGCTCGGCATCGATAAAGGCTGCGATTCCACCTTCTTTTTGAGCTTGTGCTACAGCATGTAAAGCCACAGTCGTTTTACCGGAAGACTCTGGACCATAGATTTCGATGATACGTCCTTTAGGATAACCACCAGCTCCAAGCGCAATATCAAGAGCTAGACTTCCTGAACTCATAACCTGAACTTTTTGCTCTGCACGTTCTCCTAATCGCATCACTGCACCCTTACCAAAATCTTTTTCAATATTTTTCAAAGCATCATCAAGGGCTTTGCGACGTTCGTCACCAAACTTCTTAGTGATTTCTTCATTCTTTTTTAATTTTTTTGCCAATACTTTCTCCTCTTTTTTAACAAACCATCGTCAGCAGGATTAATCTACATAATTGTAAACCATATCCTACTATAGCTACTAAATAACATTATAGCAAATTCTCAAGTTTTAATAAAGTTTTACGGACCATATTAAAAGCATGTAAAGTAGCGATATAGCGCACATCCAAACGACTTCGCCCGCTAATCAAAACCTTTATTGATTCTACCTTATTTTGAGTGGCAAGACCAATGAAAACTGTACCTGCAGGCTGTTCCTCCAACATATCTGGTCCGGCAACACCTGTTAAACTTACCCCAATATCAGCACCAGTCAATAACCTTGCTTGCTCCGCCATCCCCTCGGCCGTATAAGCACTAACAACGCCATGCGATTTCAACTCCTCTAAAGGAAGGCCTAGCATTTTCGCTTTTTCTTCCATGCTATAAGTCACAAAGCCTCCATTGAATACTTGAGAAGCTCCTGGAAAACTCGCCAAAGTTGACTGAAATAATCCCGCGGTTAGACTTTCTGCTGCTGTAATTGTCTTATCATATTTTACTAAGAGCTCAAATGTCTCACGCGCTAAGGAATTATCCTCCCCATAGCCATAAAAGACATCAGCTAAGGGTTGACCTTCAAGAGTTTTTCGGGATAGTAGCTGCGCTTCTAGCTGACCTAACTTTTTATCTGCCAGAGCTTGGTTTTCAGTTTTTGTTGATAAGCGAAGAGTCACTTCGCCAGTCTTAGCATACGGAGCAATGGTTGGATCAGTTTGATTCTCAATAAAATCTGACAAGACTGTTACCAACTGACTTTCCCCAATACCAAAAAAGCGTAGTACCTTTGAATACAATGTACTGTATTGTTTTGACAGAAGTGGTACCAATTCTTCATTTACCATCGGCTTCAATTCACTTGGAGGACCCGGTAAGACAACATAACTAATACCATCGACTGTGATGAACCCACCAACCGCAAGACCAGTTTTATTTGGCAAAGGGATTGACCCTTCAATCACTTGTGCCTGTCGCTCATTATTTGGTGTCCGTGATGAAGGCTTGCGCTTAGCAAAAAAGTCATCTAGTTTCTGACAAGCTTGCTCATCATAAACCAAGTCTTTCCTAAGGTACTTTGCTAAAGTTTGTTTGGTTAAATCATCTTTCGTTGGACCAAGGCCACCACATAAAATTACCAAGTTACTACGCTGACTAGCAGTTGTAATCACTGAAAGTAAACGCTCCTCGTTGTCCCCAACAGCCGTTTGAAAATAGACATCAATACCTAGCTCTGCCATTTTTTCCGACAGAAATTGAGCATTGGTATTCACAATTTGACCAGTCAAAATTTCGGTACCTACTGCAATCAGTTCAGCTTTCATTTCCCCACCTACTTATCTATTCGTAATCTGATCTCATTTTATCAAAAAATCTTCCAATTCACGAAGAATTAGAAGATTCTATTGAAAACACAAGCCTCTTCATGGTCATTTACCAGACCCGATGCTTGCATAAAAGAATAAACCGTTGTAGGCCCTAAAAATTTAAATCCTCTTTTCTTTAAATCCTTAGCTAAGCGAATAGATAATTCTGTTTGAGCAGGAACAAGATTCTCTTGATTGACAAGGTTGTTAATTGGCTTTCCCCCAACAAAATTCCAGAGATAAGTTGAAAAACTACCAAACTCTTTTTGAATTTTCTGTACTGCGATAGCGTTGTTGACAGTTGCTGCTAGCTTTAGCTTGTGGCGGATAATGGATGGATTCTCTAAAGCATCAGCCATTTCCTCCGAGGTAAAGGTTGCAACCGATGCAATGTCGTAATGATGAAAAACAGTTCTGAAAGCTTGGCGTTTTTTCAAAACAGTCAGCCAGGATAAGCCTGACTGGTAACTTTCAAGGCACAGCAATTCAAAAAAATCTCTATCATCATCCAGGGGTTGACCCCATTCTAAATCGTGGTAATCACAGTAAAGCTGGTTATCCTTAGGAACCCATGAGCAACGTTTCATGTGAAACACCTACCCTTTCATTAACAGTTTCAATGCTGATTTGATGTATTGCTCTGCCGTCTCAGAGGTCCCCTCAAAGAAGGCACGAATTTTTTTCAGCTCTTTTGCTTTATAACCGAGAGCAAGGAGGGCTTCAATCGCTTCGTCCAGTTGAGTATTGCCTGCTTTATTGCTGCGCGCTTTGGTATGACCAGTCTCTTGTGGAGCCTCCACAAATTTGCCAGCTAAGTCAAGAACCATTTGCTGCGCTGTTTTTTTACCAATTTTAGGAAATTTCATTAGGTACTTAATGTCACTGTTATCAATGGCATTCACAAGTCCCTCATTATCATCAACTGCCACAATAGCAAGAGCTGTTGTCGGACCAATACCTGATACAGAAATTAATTTCAGAAAAACATCTTTTTCATCTTCCGTGTGAAACCCAAACAACAGGTGAGCATCCTCACGAATCACTTGATGCAGATAAATGGTTACCAATTGGTTGACACTATCTGTAAAGCTATAAGGATTGGCAACATTAATCATGTAGCCCAATCCATTAGCTTCAACGACAATGTATTTTGCCGTAATTTTGGTCAATTGACCTTTAATATAATCGTACATATTACACCTTTTTCATTTTTGCAGAAACAACCGTAAAATAAATCCCTAGCAAAGCAATGACTGCAAATAAGCATTGCACGCCTAAAGGACCTGTAAAATGGCTGACAGATACTAGTAGACTAGCCAAAATAGCACCTAGGGGTTGTGCCATTGACACAAAACCTGTATAAGATCCTATTTGGGAATGATCCATCATATCAGCACGTAGGACTTGACTAGCAGAAACATTTATCATTTCCCCAAAAGTTAACAAAACAACTGATAACCAGATAGCATAGAACTGCGTAAAGGTAAATGACAAGAGCATCCCTAGAGTAAATAGTAAAGAACCAACCACAAGCTGAGGTAATAGTTTCCATTTTTCCGTTAATTTATTTACTACTGTCATGAAAAGGACAATCAGCAATGTATTAGTTAAAACCATTAATGATAACATTTTAGAACTAGTTACTTGGAAACCTAATACAGCCGTTGGCTGAAAATACAGTTTCAAATGGACTGGCACATAGTTATCCATCTGCATCCAGATACTACCAGAAAAGATGGCACCTAAGGTAAACAAGACAAAGGCACGATCATGAAACACCTGACGGTAGTTCTGAAAACTCGCCAGTAATCCTTTACCATGGTCAAAAGCGTGTGTTTCTGGTCTAGTTTCATCAAAACAGTAGTAAGCAACGCCAAAACAAAGTACATTGACGAGTAATAAGGCTACTAACAAGGCTAAAAAATGATGGTCATAAAAAAGCCCAGATAGCCCTGCACCAAACATGACGGCAATATTGATAAACCAATAATTGATGGTGTAAACAAATCGACGATTACTCTCATCAGTCAAATCAATCAACATAGCTTCATAGGCAGGACCATAAAAACTAGAAGCAATCTCTACCAATAAAATACCCGCAAAGGTTAACCAAGGAATAGCCGCATTAGGCAAATTAGCTAAAATAGTCAGAAACCAGCCTAGTGTTGTTCCTACTGACCCAATCATAATGACTTTTTTGCGACCAAGAGCATCTGACAGATGCCCACCGTATAAAGTTCCAACAAATCCCATCAAACTGGTAATCATCATTAAGAGGCCTGTCCAAAACGTACCAAAGTAAGTCGTATAATACATGGCCATAAAGGGAAAGATACTACTGCCTAAGGTAATGGTCACAAAGCGTACCAGTTGCCTCAGCTGAATCTGCTTAGGAAGGTTTAAAAACTCTTGCATCTCATCCTCTCTAATATTTTCCTAGCTCTCGCAGGCTAGTGTGATTTTCTTGAATTCGACGGAACATTTTTTCCATATCTGCCTTACTAAAATTAATCAATACGGGTCTACCATGAGGGCAGTTATAAGGATTTTGACATTGGGCCAATTGCAGTAGCAGATTTCTTGCTGAATAATCATCCAAGCTATGATTTGCCTTGATAGATCGTTTACAACTCATCATAATAGCTAACTCTGCTCGGTAAGTTTTAATAGATACCTCATTGGTTAGAAGTAACATGTCACACATTTCATAGACACCAGATGCAATCTCTTCTTCTTTCATCCAGATAGGATGCTCCCTCAAAATGAAAGTATTGTGCCCATAAACTTCTAAGAAGATACCAACTTCATTTAAGAGTGCCATTTTCTCCTGTAAGTTAATGAAATCAGAACCAGAAAACTCAAACAAATAGGGCACCAACAATTGCTGTAAACTACTGTCAACCTCACCTATCTTATCACGATAATATTCGTATTTAACCCGCTCCTGGGCAGCGTGTTGGTCAATTATAAATAAACCATCTTTTCCCTGAGCAAAGAGATAAGTTCCGTGCATCTGACCAAAATAATCCAATTCGGGAAACACTGATTGCCCTTCATTTTCCAAACGGGTTAGCATTTGAGATAACTTTTGTCTGTTTTTTAAGTCAAGATTAGGATGATCAGTCTCGGTAAAGGTATTCTGGGGACGACTTGCGTGTTTAACCGAAGAAGGTCCTATAACTTCTTCTGAGTGGGGTAACAGCTCTACTTTTTCAACCTTTACACTGTTGTCAACAGCGCCGGAATAAAAATCAGTTTCAGGTATTTTTTCCGAGACAGCCGACTCTTTGACAAAAAAGTCATTCTTTTGAGGATCATAATAAAGTCCCCTAGACTGTAAAGGAAGTTGTGTTTGCTCTGGTTTAGAGAAATGTCGTGTGCTTGATTTGGCTAAATTTTCCAGAGCATCTGGAATCAAATCTTGTTCCTTAAGACTCTCTGAAATAGCCGTGCTAATTAAAGCCATTAATTCACGCTCTTTTGAAATACGAACCTCTTGTTTTGTGGGGTGAACATTGACATCGGCCAAATAGGGATCAATCTGAATATCAATCACAACAATTGGGAAACGTCCAACCATGAGCTTAGAACCGTAACCATCAAGAATTGCTCGATTAAGCAAGAAATTCTTGATGTAACGCCCATTAACCAAAATCGTCATGTAATTACGGTTGGCGCGTGTCAACTCTGGCAAGCTAACATAGCCGGAAACTTCAAAATCCAAATCAGCATTAGAGATAGCCAGCATTTTTTTGGTAGTATTCAAACCATAAATCCCTGCAATTGCTTGGCGTAAATCGCCAGTTCCTGATGTCTGAGTTAATTGGCGACCATCACTAATCAGTGTGAAAGCAACTTCTGGATGTGCCAAACTCAACCGGTTGACCACATCTACAATGTGAGCTAATTCTGCCTGTAAACTTTTCATATATTTGAGACGAGCAGGCGTGTTGTAAAAAAGGTTTTCAACCTTAATTTTGGTTCCAGTAGGAGTTGAGATCGCTTCAAGTGTCTCAATTTCCCCACCAGTAGCTATAAGAAGAGAACCGTGAGTGACTTCTTTTGTTGCTGTTTTTATCGTGATTTTACTGATAGAGGCAACAGACGGTAAAGCCTCTCCACGGAAGCCAAGTGTTCTAATTCTAAACAAATCACTCTGACTCTTAATTTTACTAGTAGCGTGGCGACGCAGACTTAAAGGTAAATCTTCATGAGACATTCCCTCACCGTTGTCTGTAACCTGTATCATCTTAAGGCCAGACTCTTCAATTTCAACGGTAATCTGGCTACTTTTAGCATCAATAGCATTCTCAACCAATTCCTTGACAACACTCGCTGGCCTTTCTACAACTTCACCAGCTGCAATTTGGTTGGCGAGAACTTCCGGTAATTCAATAATGTTTGTCATAATTTTGTTTTTAACACTTTCTAAACGTTGATATAACAAGGTTTCATTAGGTTTACACCTCTCAAAATATTAATTTGTGGACTTTTTTGTGGACTTATAAATTATTCATAGCCTTTTCATAATATAAAACAGCTTCTTTTTCTTTGCCCTTAGAAAGATGGCCATAGGTATCCAAAGTCATGCTGATATTCGCATGTCCTAGACGGTACTGAAGTTCCTTATAACTAATACCAGCGTTCAGCAATAAACTAGCGTGAGTGTGTCTAAAAGCGTGAAAGGTAAAGCGTTCAATCCCTGCTTCCTTACACCTAGTATCTAAAGCGCTTTGTCTAACCGAAGCATTAAAATACTTTCGTGTTGGTGTGGCAAACACTACCTCCGACACACGCGCACCAACCTCATTAAATAATTGTCGCTGTCTCATTTGATAGAGCTTTAGGCTTCTAAGGGTCTTTTTATCAACACTAATCACTCTATTGCCTGACTGGGTTTTAGCTGTACTCAAAAACTTCAAATTTTTATTGTAAGTCTTATTAATGGCTATTGTACCATTTTCTAGGTCAATATCTCCCCACTCTAATGCACAGGCTTCGCCTATCCTCAAGCCAGTGGATAATAAAAGTTGGTAGAGAACTGCATCAAAGTAAAGGTTATAGCGTTTGTGTTGACTAGTTTCTAAATGTTCTAAAAAAGATTTCAAATCAGACGGATCAATAAACTTAACTTTTTTCTTAGCGTTTGGCTGCTTCCTTGGAAGGATAATATCTCTTGCTGAGTTATAATCTATTAGCCCTAGCAATACTCCTTGTTGGAGAACTTTTCGGATGACTGAACGTACCGCAGTATAATTGACGTAATATTTAGATAATCTATTAATCAGCATTTGAATATCACTAGCGGTTATCTTATCAACCTTCATATTGCCCAGAGTTGGCATAATATGTCGATTAAGTCTAGTAACAGTAGCATCATAAGTTTGAGGCTTTACTGTTAACTTATAGGTTTCAAGCCATAAATGACTAAGTTCTTTAAATGTTTTAATCACAACTTTTCTTTTAATTGTAGATCCATTAGATAGGAAGTCAAACTGCGCGTGCTTGGCTTTTTGATTAACTTCTTTTCTTGTTCTTCCTGTGATGCTTGTTTTTACTCTCTTACCTGTCATTTGGTCAATGCCTAGATAAATACTAGCACGATAAACGATTGTACCGTTTTTCTTCTTATGTTCTGTTATTTTCATGATCATAAACCTTTCCATCAGCAGGCAAGCTATTATTAAAAGGGTTTTAGATTAGTTCATATCATGGTATAATAATGGTATCGGGTAAATATCCGAAATATTATAAAAGAAAATCATGGTATAATATTAGTCTTTTTAAGACCTTGCGAGCGTGGAAAACTTGCGGGGTCTTTTTTGTTTGGTTTTGTAAGGTACAGAGAGTTTCAGAAGAAGTTTTGCATGTCTAAAAACTAGGTCAAGGTAGTCGTAGCCTTATGTCTGGAGGTGGTGCTTATGTATGTAAGTCACAGAAACCAAAAGAAAGGAGACGACAAGGTTTGTCAGTTTATGAAACGCTTACTTTGATGATTGCCTTTGGTACTCTGATAGTAGCTATCATGAATAACAAGAACAAATAGAAAAACCGTCCCACACTTTAGCCAATCGTGGACGGTTTATAGAAAATATAAACAAATACGGTAAGGCTGCCGTCTTAAACGGTGTTACCACAGGAGATTGTTTGCGCAATCTCCTTTTTCTATGTCCATTATAGCTTTGTTTGATAAAGAAGTCAAAGGGTATAGTTAGAAAGTATAGTCTTTAGCGCTCTTAACATTCCTTAGTGTTACCAAAATGAATAAAAATAATTTTATGCAAGAATTTATAATGCTTTATGCAACCACTGACCACGCGCAGACAGTTTTTTTAATTACCGCCGACAAAAAGTTCAGAAAAGTTCAGATTATACCTCAATTTTTGTCAAGTTTTGAGGGTCTTGTAATTAAAGAAAATTAAAGGCGTATCAAGGTATTTGCGCGTAGGTAAAGATGATAAACTTGGCATTTAGACATGAAAATTGAACAGGTCATAAAATGAGCGGTAACGATAAGGTTACAGTAAGGTAGCTAATTTTATTCCACGCGCATAATGCTGAACTTCGAGCGAACTTAGAGAATAGAAGGTTACTACTCCCAAACACGAACACATGGTCGCATTTCGGAATGCTGGAAAATGTTGGCACGTACTGACATAATACGTCAACCTATTTCAATAGTTCTAAAACGCTCGGTAAATTCACTTAAAGAACTTGATATATCGGTCGTTTATTAATTTACTTTTTCCGTTGTGACAGCTTCTAAAATCAGTTGGCATTTTTAGCATATAGTATTCAGAAAATCGGACTTTTCGGCTGTCTTAAAGAGCAAAATGCGAGTCCTTAAAGGTAAAGCAACCAAAATTAGTGGAAAATAGTGGAATTCGGCGCGTGGGTATCAGATAGTCATGATTTAGATGTAAAACTCCCAATAACTTCTCCGATAATACGGAAATCACTATCTCTATCTATGAGTATATCGTCATACTTGTCGTTCAGACTATGCAGAAATGCTCCAGAATCGTTTATAACAAGTTGTTTGATATAAGCATCACCGTAATACTCAAAAACTCCTATATCACCATCTGACAGGTTAATAGATAGTTTGATAAATACATAGTCCCCAGAATGGTATTCGGGTTCCATAGAATCGCCATAAACCGGTATGACAAAATCAGCGTCGTAATCGACTGGTAATTCAATTGTTTCTACTTGTACATCATTTAGATACTGACCTGTACCAGCTGAAGCTGCGTGGTCGTAG
>JGI2924J29684_1078647_pt1 | contig 90366 bp, 87 predicted proteins | sample BenlonsequencITS_FD_29684 | JGI IMG/M metagenome (IMG submission 29684)
TGCAACCATGTAAAGAAAATTTAAAATAGTTGTAGCTTCGTCTTCATCGACTTTGATGTGATTTTTCGCCAGGATTGCAATGGCATGCTTTGTCGACACCTTCTTATCGCCAAAGCGTTTTGTGTCTTCATATACTGAGTTCATCTTTTTTAAATTTAATCATGTATTAGGGTTGGGCAGACAAGGCTGCGGACTGATTGTTTGCGATGGTTAAAATCTTTGAAAGAGTATTGTTTAATACCAAAGAATCAAGATCGCCGGTTTGGTGTTTATACTTCCCGGCATTATCCCGTTTATGATTTTTCTCTGGTCACCAATATCAAAGCCTCTATATCTGCTGAAAATATCTGAATATGACTCATCTTCCATGAAATCGTATTTGCCATACAAATGAAGTCTGGCATTAATCCTGTTCAGATTGTTTTTCAGGCCTTTTGAAGCAAGGTTGTATTCCTTTTTGAGTTCATTGAAATCCTCAAATTCTATTTTTTCATTGATGTACAGTTTCCTGGCTTTTGACATCAATATCTCCCGTTCGTGTATTTGATCCAGCAGCAGCCTTCTCTCTCGCAAATATTCAGATTGCTACACGGATGCATTTACATCCTTAAGAATAAGTTTGAATAACTCAATTGCTCCTTGTTTAAATACCAGTTTTTTTTAGCTTTTCGCCATATGAGTTGTTTATCCGACCCGCATTGAACCTAATAGTTGTGCACCTTGTCAAGTCAAAATAGAAGGGGGTAATGGGATTCGAAGGCTAATTTTCCAGGTTCCACACCCATTCGTCTGCGGCCATCACCCAATCCCGTATTGGCGTACCGGTCTCATTTTTCCAGTCCATGCCCTGGTAATAAAAATAGAATACCTCGGCTTCGGCCTCGGGAATATGGAGGTAATTGAAATAGGATTTTACTTCTTCCAGTTTGGGCGGTACTTGTCTTGAAAATGATAAATTTTGAGCATCTTGTGTCATGTCGGATTTCATTTTGATGATGCTCAAAATTCTGTAACCGTCCGTTGGAATGGTCACACTGTAATCCGAAGGGGGATGGGTTTATATTTAAAAAAGATGAAGGATATGAAATTAAGTGTTTCAGAAGTTGCTAAAACTCTAAAAGTAGATCGAGAACTAATTAAATTATGGGCATACAAATTTAGTGATTACCTTAATCCTTTGGCCAATCCTCCGAAAGGAGTACCTCGTAAATTTTTGTTCTCAGACGTAAGCGTACTTGCCTATGTCTATTACCATTGGGAAAATGATCCTGATATTGAATCCATTAAGTTTGGGTTAAACGCTAGAAATCATGAAGAATATCCCTTTAATGAGATTTTCATTGAGATAGTGCCATTTTTTATGGAGCCTCCTGAGGAATTGGATGAAACATGGCGACATGGTTCCCTTAGAGGTAGTTTCGGTAATTATGTAGATCGACTTTCTTTAGCTAAGGAATATAAGTTGGCAGGAGATTTATTAGTAGAATCAGCTATAGAAAATGGAGTTGTCTATGAAGTTCTAGCACCCATAGTGTATAATTACCGACATGCTACAGAATTATATTTAAAGTCAATTGTAAAGAAGGAGGATGAAGGGAATTCACATAATTTGAGAAGTTTATTTCAAAGACTAAAGAACTTGCTTAAAGATAAATTTGATTCAGATATACCAATTTGGTTTGAAAATCTAATCCTTTCCCTTCATAAATTTGATCCTGACGGAATTAGCTTCAGGTATGAAGGGACTGACCCGTTTAGCAAAGAAGATGAATTATGGGTGGATGCTAGGCAATTGCAGAAATTAATGGATATGCTGGAAAGATCGTTTTATAAAATCTTACGAGCTATTGATGCATAGTGGATTTGATATTCTTAAGTTTACTTATTTTTGACTCAAGTATAGATAACCTTATTAGAGTTTAAAAAAAATCTTACTCATGAAAGATCGAGAGTAGTCGATTTATAACATGTTTTTTGCTCATAAAATAACATTTCATGTGTGAAACACTCTCGTAATATTTAAAAATATGCTTTTATGGCACTTTAAAATTACTATTAATATCTATATTCACACTTAAAGTATTAATTACAAATGAATAAAGTTTGTTTAATGCTGTTAAATTGTATAATTAGGAACACTCTATTAGGATGGAATCAATAAGTACTTTACTAACAAATGATACAACTGCAAAACCATTTTTAAGATGGGCAGGAGGAAAAACATGGCTACTCAAATATCTTGATGCTTTTTTGCCTAAAAAATTCAATAATTATCACGAACCATTTATTGGGGGAGGATCTGTGTTTATTTATTTAAAATCTACTGGGAAGATTAAAGGTAATGCTTATTTATCTGATAAGAATGAAGATTTAATAAACGCTTACAATATATTAAAGGACCAACCAGAAGAACTCATCAAAATATTGGGTGAATATAAAAATGAAAAAGACTTTTATTACTTCATAAGAGATCAAAAATTCACAGACCAACTCAGACAAGCAGGACAATTCATCTTTCTGAACAGAACTTCATTTAATGGAATTTACAGAGTGAATTTAAAAGGGGAATACAACGTTCCTTACGGCTTCAAGAAATATAAACAATTATTTGATTTTGAAAACTTAAGAAGTCTAAGCAGATTATTAAGCAATACATCAATGAGGTTTCGGGATTTTGCAGAAACCATAAATGAAATTAAAAAGGAGGACCTAGTTTTTTTGGATCCTCCATATACCGTAGCTCATGGAAATAATGGATTTGTTAAATACAATCAAAAAATATTTTCATGGCAAGACCAAGAACGGTTAAAAGAATTTTTAGAAGAAATTGTAAAAAAAGAAGCGTATTTTATTCTTACAAATGCAGCCCATGAAAGTATATCCAACTTATTCAATGATGTAACAAAACCACATGAAATTAATCGATATAGTGTTGTCGGAGGGGTTGGAGCTGAAAGAAGAGAAATCAGTGAGTACATTTTTACAAATTGTGATCTATGAGTTATCAAGAAGAACTATTTAAAGAATTGCTTGACGAAAATAGTATTAAGGTTAAACTAAGGTATAGAAAATCTAAATACCAATACAAGAGCATTAAGAAGAGTGAATTAAAGGAACATTTGGATAGTGGATGGGAAATTCAACGACGAAATAAGAACTCTTTTAGAGTTAAAACATTAAAACCAACAGATGAATGGTTTGAAGACCGAGTGTGGACACTTTTTGCAAAAATGGGATTCAATTACATGAATTCTGATAGAAATTTCCGATTAAAATATACTAAAGACAATTTAATTCCCGGTAAACAAATTGATGTATTTGCAGTAGATGATGAAACCATTTTCATAGTAGAATGCAAGACGTCAAAAAAGAGAAAATCTAAATCCTTTCAATCAGAAATAAATGAAATTAACGGAATTAGGGGTAATATTATTCCAAAGCTGCAAAGGGCATTTGAAGGGAAAAGGAAAATAGCGTGGTTATTTTGTACAGAAAATATTGTCTTGTCAGATAATGATAAAAGTCGTTTAAAAGAACATAATATATTCTATTTGAATCAAGATGATATTAACTACTATGAACAGTTAATTGATCAATTAGGAATTAGTGCTAAATACCAAATGTTTGCAAGGATTTTTGCAAACCAAGAAATTCCCGAAATAAAAAACAAAGTTCCGGCCATTAGAGGTAAAATGGGAGGTTATACATATTATTCGTTTTCTATCGAACCAGATACTCTACTTAAAATATCTTATATCCTCCATAGAATCAACACCTCTGACGATACTCTAAGCACATATCAAAGAATGGTTAAGAAAAGTCGAATTAAACAAATTGATGACTTTTTAGGTGGGGAAAACAACTTTTTTCCAAATGCGATCATAATCAATATTGATACAAAAAGAGGAAAACCCCTTGATTTCAATCTAGCCGATGCAGGTCAACATGATTCTAAATCAAAGTTAGGAGTACTTCACCTACCAAAGCGATTCAAAAGCGCCTTTGTTATTGATGGGCAACATCGTTTATACGGTTACGGAAATAATAATTACAGGTTTACGCATACTATTCCTGTAATAGCTTTTGAAAATTTACCTTCAGATAAACAAGCTAATCTTTTTGTTGAAATTAATCATAAGCAAAAATCTGTTCCTGCAAACTTATTGAAGTCGTTAGATGCAGAGCTTAAATGGGATTCCCCAATTCCTGATGATGCTATTCGGGCTTTAAAATCAAAGCTAGCCCAACGTTTAAATGAGCGAGATGAATCACCATTATATAACAGGATAATAATTGGAGAAGAGAAAAGTACGCAAACAAAGTGTATTACTCTTACATACGTATTCGATTATGGTCTAAATAAGACTAACCTTTTCGGCGAAATAAGTAATAGAAGTTTAATTCGTACAGGTCCTCTTTATGCAGGGGATTTAGCAGAAAAAACTTTAGAAAAGGCTTATACATTTTTCAAGCTGTTTTTTGAACTCATTGAAGAGAAGCTTACAGACCAGTGGGAATTAGGAAATGGAGAAGGGGGATTTGTTGCTCGAAATATAGGAGTATCATCATTCATTGTCATCAGCTGGGATATAATGGAATATCTAGGGAAAATTAAAAATATGGCCTTCGAAAAATCAAAAGCTGATGAAATATTTGATGAATTTAAACCCTTTTTAATACTCATAATTGAATTTATTAGGAATTTGTCACCAGATGATTTGTATAATATGAGTAGACAATGGGGATCTACAGGGGTTAGTAAGGTTAGACGGGAATTTCAAAGAGTTATACATGAAAAGCACGCTGATTTTACTCCTGACGGTTTATCTCAATATATTAAGGAAAGTTCTGGCGTATACAATGATGAAACCCGCGCCAATATTTTCCAAATACAAGAAGCAATTAAGGAACATATCTTTAGTACATTGAAAAACGAATATGGAGACAGCCCCGAAAAATGGTGGAGATTAGGTATACCAAAACAAATACAAAAAGATTGTGCAGTTAAAGCCGTTGAAGCAGATCCGCCTGAACCTCCTGAGAATTTTTTGCTGGTTTTAGATTATCAAAGGATTATTAAAGATAATTGGAAGTTACTGGGAGATATTTATACCTCCCCTGATCAGAAACAGGGAAATAAAGAAGCTAAAATTTCCTGGTTTGTAAAATTTAATACTATAAGAAATCGTGTAATGCACCCAGAGCGTAAGGATGTCACAGAGGAAGAGTATAATTTAGTTAAAGAAGTGAAAAAATGGCTTCTTGATCGAATTTCTGTTGTTTCTTCCTAATCGCAGCTAATTTAATACGCAGATTTCTACATTAGTTTTAGAAGATATAACTCAGAACTCTCAAATTTGAAGTTTAGCTATTTTGATACATAATATTATGGAGACAAATAAAATAACAGAAGTTCAAAGAGATTTAGTTAAAGAAAAGGCTCATCGAACATTATTCTATACAGTATTTGGCACAATCCTTCCTTTTATTATTGGTGCTGTAATATTAATAGCATTTACCAAATTCAAAGAACTTGTGACATTCATTACAGATGGAACGTTTTGCCTTTTTGCTGCTGGATTACTTACTTCTGCAACATTCCTTATGAACGAAAATAGTGACTCAATTCGATCTAAATGGGATAAGAGGATTCATAAATATCTACAACCTGTCTGGATTATTGTCGCGATTGTATATGGTGCTGTATATGCCAAAGTCAACTTACCAATTAATGAAAAAATAAATACGGTATTTCTTTGGATTGTTTCAATTGTTTGTTTTTTATTTTCCATATACGCCTTATACAGAGCGCTTTATATTGAAGGGGTTCAGAATCCACCAAAAGTAGATGCTTTAAAAAACAGAAAGACTGATATCGATAATATAATGGATGAAATAGGCTAAGCATGGATCAACAGGTAATTATAAAGTGTCTAGAAGTAATCCAGCCAATAGGCAAGTTTTATATTGGTGTTATTAATTATGACGATTTAGAATTTATTTCCTATGCTGATGTAAGGAGGTTGAAAGATGAAAAGAGAGAAGTAGAAGAATATATTGGGATTCAACGTCCTCTAAGCCCTAGGCGAGAAAAGGAAATTGGGAAGTATGTTAATCTTATTGATGCCACATTCCCAACGAGCATCATTTTAGCAATTTCATCTAAAAATGCTACATATGATCCTGAAAAGGATGAGTTGATAATTGAAAGAAATCAAAATGTAGCCAAAGTTTTAGATGGCCAGCATCGAATCGCGGGGCTTAACAATTGTGATCTACCCGGTGACAAATTTCAATTAAATGTTACAATTTTTGTAGATATGGAATTAGAAGATCAAGCAATTGTCTTTTCTACCATTAATAAAACACATACCAAAGTAAATAAATCATTATCCTATGATCTGTTTGAATTCGCAACTTCCAGAAGCCCCCAAAGAACGGTTCATAATATTGCGCGAGCATTAAACCAAAAGGACGGCAGCCCATTTAAAGATAAAATAAAAATCCTTGGAGTGGCCGAAGACAATGAAAAGGAAACGATTACACAAGCTACATTTGTTGAAGCTATCTTAAGGTATATCACTAAAGATAAAATGAAAGACAGAGATCTCTATAGACGGGGTGGAAGTCCTGAAGAATACACAGGGAATGATTATGAAAAATATTTTTTAAGACCTCTGTTTTTAAATGAAGAAGATGGGAAAATTGCCCAAACAATTTGGAATTATTTCAAAACAATAGAAAATAAATGGGAAGAGGCATGGATGAAAGTAGAACCCAATAGAATCTTAAATCGCTCCACTGGCTTTATAGCACTTAATAGATTCCTTGGAGATATTTATAAAAATCTTAATAAAACGGGGCAAGTCATTAGTTTAGAAGAATACAAAGAGATTTTCGAAAAGATCGACCTCACATCAGAAGACTTTACAAGAGATAATTATTTACCTGGATCAGGTGGTCAGTCTAAACTTTATAATGATCTTAAGGAGAAAAGTGGTATTTAACAAGCTACTGGTTTTCGAGAAGAGTATATATAGGAGAAAGTTGGGAATATAAACAAGTTGGTGGCAATATTAGAGAGACACCGTAACATTTTAACAAAAGATGATAATTGGATAAATAGTAATGATTTAAGGGGAGACTTTACAAGAATTTGCAACAGTATTCAGAACGACCAATTGCGAAACGAAATATATAACTATTTTCAAAAGAAGCTTCCAAAACCACCAAAAAACAAGAAGAATACCCAAAAAGAAATTACTCAAGCAATTCAGTCCACAATCAGACAATTTCCTGAAATTATTAAGTGGTTTATCAAGCAAAAGGAAGAAAACAAAGAAGGCGCAAAGAATATTTCAAAACAGAAGGTACAAGTGTAATCTTCCCTAAAATTAGCTACGAATATAAATGTAGTTTAAATAAATTTAGGGTATGAAAAGAAGTAATTTCAGCGAGGCTCAGATCATCAAGATTCTGGGCTCTCAGGAGGCAGGTCGTTCGGTATCGGAGATCTGCCGAGAGCATGGTATTAGCCAGGGAACATTTTACAACTGGAAGAGCAAGTATTCGGGGATGGATCTCTCCCAGCTCAAGCAGATGAAAGAAATGGAGAAAGAGCTGGCCCAGTACAAGAAGATCGTTGCCGAATTGACGCTGCAGAATACGGTATTGAAAGACGTTATCGAAAAAAAGCTTTAGGGCCTGCCGAGAAGCGTGAACTGGTGGGCTATGCTCATCAGGAGTTTAAATTGAGCCTTCGGCAGGCCTGTATGCTGTTCCATATGAGCACCTCGGTATATTATTATCGCCCCAGGCGCAGGGACGACAGCGAGATCATTGAGCAACTTTCGGGGCTTGCGGAGCTATACAAGACGTGGGGTTTTTGGTTGATGTACAAACGGCTTCGCAAGCTGCACTATATGTGGAATCATAAACGGGTTTACCGGGTCTACACATCCATGCGGCTGAACCTAAGGAACAAGCGGAAGAAAAGACTTCCGGTCCGGGTAAAGGCACCTTTGCTGTGTCCTCTCGGCCCCAACATCACATGGAGCCTTGATTTCATGCATGATACACTTGCCTGTGGCAGGAAAATACGCACGCTGAATATCATTGATGACTTCAGCCGTGAGGCTCTCGGCATTGTGGTCGACTCAGGTCTTCCGGCCCGGCGAGTAATACGGGAACTGGAAATGTTGGTCAGCTGGCGCGGCAAACCGGAGAAAATCCGCTCGGACAATGGTCCTGAGTTTATCTCGGCGGCTATGGAAGAATGGTGCGTGGAGAATAGTATCGAATGGGAATTTACCCAACCGGGCAAACCCACGCAGAACAGCCTGGTAGAACACTTCAACCGGACCTTTCGACATGATGTCCTTGACCGGGACATGTTCGACAGCGTGGCTGAACTGAGGACCTATGCCAACGCATGGGCATGGATGTACAACAATGTGAGGCCGCATTCCGCACTGGGATACCTCACCCCGACGGAGTTCCTGTTGAAATATGGAAAACTCTGCGAGTTTCCCACATTACAACAGGACAACAACAATAAGTGGGATTGGAATTCTTTAGTTTTGGGTGTAGCTAGTTAAGGGAAGATTACACTTCCAACAAGTAAAATCAATGAATAACATCACTTTTATTAGCACCGTGCACAAAGAAATGGGAAAATGTAATGCTGATGCCCTGTGTGCTATTTTAGAGAAAGTAAGCCCGGAAATTATTTTTTTGGAAGCTCTCGAAAATACCTATTCAAACTATGAGAAGAATATATTTTCCTCATTTGGAGTACATCATCGAAAACTAGAGATAAAAGCTATTCAGAAATACTGCCATAGCTCCCCGTTTGAATATGTTCCTGTACTTGACAATGGACTATCTGATTCATTTGAAAAGAAATACGACCTCGTTTGCGAGAATAGTCAGTTTCAAACGATGCTTGATGATTTTAATTCGTTAGCCAGCGAGCAAGGCTTTCTATTTCTCAATAGTGCAAAAAGTATATATCTACAAGAGAAAATGCGAATGTTTGAATGCCATCTTTTGCTTGATAATAAGCTAAATAAAGCTGCTGATAAAGATATTGATGCTTATGAAAATTCGATGATGCAAAATATTTATTCGTATTGCAGAAATAATCAATTTGATAAGGCTGTCTTTTTGTGTGGTGTGGCGCACAGACATTCAATTATTGAAAAGATTGAAAGCTTTAACAGCAAAGAAAAAATAGATATTAATTGGGTAATCTACGGGAATCAAAGTGTTTGAAAGAAAATGAATGAGTAACGAAATTTAGGAGAAGCTTTCAATTTCTTAGGACATAATGCTTTGACCAAGGCATCTTGGAATACTTGCAAATGAAAAAGAATAACGTAAAAGATAGAATCCTCAGATATTTAATGGACAAGGATGTTCCTATGGCTCCAAGGGAGGAACTTTTAGAGAATATCAAGTTTGACAAGAATGAAATTGAATTTGCTATTCTTGAAATGGAAAGGGATGGTAATCTATCCGTTTTTGCTCCTAAATATAAAGGAGACAGCTTAAAATATAGCCTTACTCAAAATGGTGAGATCCTAATTAGAAATTCAAGTTATTACAAGGAGTTCCAGAAAAGTAGGCAAAACACCTTTCTAAAAATTGCTGATAAGGCGATAGCAATTTTAGGTGTTTTAACAGGAATAATTTTCGGAATTCACTCCTGCTCAACCAGTTCAATTAATGACAACTTGGTCAAAATGATTGAAACCAAGGACAGCATCATTGTGAATCAAGAGAAAAGTCTTAACCAAATGGAGAATCTAAACTCAAAAGTGGATAGTCTGTCGCAAGAAATAATTCAAATAAAAAAAGGTACCACAATTGAATAGACAGCCCCGACTAGAACCGCAGGAGTACACCTCTCACCAACGTACGCATGGGTTGGATATGACAGTTCATTTTTTAGCCTGCAATGACCAACTCAACAACCTCAAATCCTCTGCCAAATGGTTCGAATTCAGTCCAGTCAGCTCCTTAAAACAGGATTAAAGGATATTATATGAGCTTGAGGTATTTTGGAAAGACCTCAATATTCTGGCAATTTTCTCCGGCCTGGAAATTTTATGAAAGCAGATAATACTTAAATCAAATTTTTAGACTTAATCATATTATACAGCTCCTCCATCAACCTCAAATCCCGTAGAAAAAGGTTCGACATTTGTTCAATAGGGGCTACAAAGCCTCTCCGGATTTATTTTCGGAGAGGCTTTTTTTATGGCCGCAAATTTAGCCGTACCTTTTTAAATGGCCCTTTTGACAATACATCCAAATCTTTAGAGGAGCCTTCACCTCAATCTTTCACACATCTAATGGGTAAATGGCTGCCATAGCCGGATCGGCCGCGTAAAATCCCAGAACCGTCATAGACACCATTGCCCGTAGGGGAAATGGCTCTGCTGAGCATGGGGTTAGCACTGGATGCTTCATCTAAACTGTACCAAATGCTGACATCGTCCGTGTTGACGCCAAAATAATAGTCACTTTCATAATCAAAGTCCACCCCTCCGGTAGGATAGGCCGAAAACCTTGAAGCATTGGTGATGGTTATGCCTGTAAGATAAGGGGGATAGTAGTCCAACCAATCATTGGCCATGATCTTATCAGCCAACTCGGCAGCAATTCCTCGAAGGTGGGAATTGCTCTCCAGCTCACTTTCGGCAATGCCCAAGTAGCGCTCCAATATCTTCCAATCTTCGTCCGTGCTTACATGCCAGTTGCACGGGCAGATGTTGTTTTCACTTGATGCCACAGAAGTCGGATAGTAGAAATTGGTAACCTGTCGCTCGGCATCCTGTCTAGTGAGGACATATGCTCCATCCTCATTGTCCTCCCATTTCATGGGAAGCGGATGCTGCGGAATGCGTTCTCCGTTACAATAGGTAGCAGAACGAAGGTTTTCCCCTAGCCAATATTGATCGCCGATTTTCACTACCGGGTAAACATTGCCTTCCGCATCCGTGACGGTTTGTCCTTCTCCATCTATATTGACATCGCTAAAATCGAAGTGAAACTCGCCCAGGTTCAGCTTGATAAGCTGCAGACCCGTTTCTTCTTTCTCCAGGTCCAATTTATAGTGGTAATGGTGGAAGCCTTTTAGGGTGATGGTTTGTTGTAGCATTTGATGGCTGAAATTTTCCACCACTGATAGGGTCCGATTGCTGCCTTTTCTTACATATAGGTAATAGTATTTGCCGTTTTCGGTAAGCTGAAGTGCTTTTCCGTGGTCAAGGTAAGCCTCTTGTACATGGGTGGCATCCAATGTGATCAATCCGAATTTTGTCGTGGCTTTTACCGTGATGTCCAGCGCAGCGCGATTCAGCTCAAATTCTCCACTAAGCTTATATGGCAGGTATTTTGCCTCCTCGGCTCCCCATACTTTAGTGTAGTAGGAGTATTGCCCATAGGGCAAAACGATCGTGGCTCCGGAAAGTAAATCATAAGGATTGTACGTGAGGTGATATTCCTGACCGGTCGCTTTATCGGTAAAGGTTATTTCAGCCTCTTCGGGCAAGATATGCTGCCAGGCCGAAAGCGAGGTGCTGCGGTGGTTTGGCGCATAATGCTCCATGTCCTCAAACGTAATGCTTGAGAGGTTGACGATGCCAAGTTGAGGGGCTTCATCGCTAGCTTCTTGCATGCAGCCGGATAGGGCAAGCAAAAAGATTAACAGTAGGTAGCTTGTTTTATTCATGACAAAAAAGGTAAATGGAACAAAAAATTAACGGAATAAATTTAGACAATTATCCCTCTTTATTTTTTGAAAAGCGTAAAAATGTAAATAAAATACTAAAAAATAAATTCAAAATGTTTAAAAACAAGCATTTGTGCGATTGCTCCAGTAGAATTCCTTGGGTATCCGCTTAGTCCTCCAATACCGACAGAATATTTCCTTCCGGATCTTTAAACCAAGCGACTTGTGGGCCTTCTTCATTTCTGCAGATTCCCTTCGCATCGGTTTGGATATTACCGGTATATTGTTCGAAGACGATGCCTGTGGCAGTCAATGCGTCCACAGTCTTTTCGATATCATCTACTTGAAAATTCAATACCGTAAAAACAGCCGGTTGATGGTCAGGTTTGGGGTAAATGATAATCGGCTGATTGCCGGAAGTTTCCACTTCCAAAATGCCCATATCATTTTCGGTGACCGTTAGCCCTAGTACATCTCCATAAAATTTGCGGGCTTTTTTGATGTCCTTAACGGCGAAACTGCTGAATGCGAGATGAGATTGTAACATGATTAAATTGGTTTTGGGTTCAACTGACTTCTTGGACAAAAGAAACCATTTTCTTGATTTTGGGATTTTTGAATCCACTGAAGACATAGGTGTCACAAAAGGCAAACCTCCTGACCTTTTCCGCTTCCATGATGATCGTGCCCCTGACGGCAGCTTCCTTGCCGTGGGTGATCACTTGCTCGATTTCGGCCTTTCCGGTCGTATCTACGGCCATCTTTTCGAGTTCTTCGATGAAGGCGGATTTCCCCGTAAGGGTCTTGTCTCCTATGATCGTCCACTCGACATCGTCGGTAACTTGTGCTGCAATGTAGTTTACATCACTGGCCGCAAAGGCCTCGTTAAACTTTTTTAAAAACTTTCCTTTTTCAGTCATTTCTTTGTGATGTTTGGGTTATCATGCTAGTGGGTCAATGTAATGAAGTAACGTATTCCCACATGAAAATTGTCTCGATGCCTTTAGTTCCAAAGCCAAAGGTCCCTTTATTTTCTGGAATAGATCATTCCCTTTCCCTAATACAACGGGGTTTATGATGAAGCGGTATTCGTCGATCAGATGATGGCGGATAAAACTCCCCGCCAGATTGGCTCCTGCAAAGAGCACCAGGTCCTTTCCCTGTTGAGCTTTGAGTTGATGTATGAATTGGGGATTAACGTCTTCTATGATGCTGCCGTTCCAACGGGCTTCTTCTAGGGTTTTTGAAAATACCAGTTTCGGTGTGTCATTCATCACCTGCGCAAATTCCCCTTTCTGATCCGGCCAGTATTCCAGCATCAGCTCATAGGATTTGCGGCCATAGATAAAGGTATCCACAGCAGGAAAGAAATCCATCATATAGGCATCCATCTCCTCATTCCATCGGTGCCAGCTAATGTCCCCTTCCTCCCCTTCGGAATAGCCATCGAGGGAGACCATCATGGACAAAATGATTTTGCGTGGATGAGCATGATTAGACATGATGAACGAAGTTTTTGGGGAGGTTACCCATGATCTTTTCAAGCTGATAGACATGTCTCCGCGTATGGAAAACGGTAAACCACATCCATTCCAATCGGGTAAATTCACCATATTCTGGAATAATGAAGTCCAGACACACCTGCTGAAGATCTTCATCTTTTAGCGCTTTCAGTTGCTCGATTCGTTCGGTTAATTGACCGATGAGTTGAGCTTTGGAAATGGGGCTGGTTTCAGGAAGGATCGCTTCTGGTGATGCCATCTTTATCGTGAAATCCAAAAAGACGTTTTTGATATCCCATACTTTTTGGTCCACTTTTCGGTCGCATGCCGTGGTGTTACCTTTCAAGGTGTGCACCACCGCATAAGACTTGAAGAGATGGTCCCCAACCTGGGCGGCCGTCCACGAGCCCTCGAAAGGAATGGCGTTCAGCTGGTTTTCTGATAGGGCCTTTAAGTGGGAAATCAACTGTGAGCTGATTTCCTCAAAGGCTTCAAATACATCTTTGGCTGCTTTCATGATTAGTTTATTTTTGATTTGACGGTAAGAGGACTTGCCATTTCTTACCAAATTTATCTCGGAGGACACCGAAAATATCCCCCCAAAACTGCTTCCTCACTGGTTCAAAGATTTCCCCACCTTCTGCCAGTCGGTCAAAGCATTGGTGTATTTCAGCTTCGTCATCAAAGATCAGCTGTATACCCATATCATTTCCGGGGCGGTGCCCATCGGGCCCTTGCATGTCAGTGGCCATCAATACCAGTTCCCCATTTCGGAGCTCGGCATGCATGATTTGGGTGAGCTGTTCATGAGGGGTTTCCTCTGCCATTGGGCCATCGGCCATGGTCATAAAGGAGAGCTTTCCGCCCAGGCAATGCTGGTAATAGGTCATGGCTTCTTTGCAGTTTCCATCAAAACTGAGGTATGGGTTTATTTTGATCATGGTTTTATTCGTTAGGAATGGCGGCTACGTTCATGAAACAAAGTTCCCACTGGTGCCCATCAGGATCAGCAAAGCTATGCTGATACATCCAGCCTTGGTCAATCGGGTCTGAGTAGGTGCTTCCTCATGCATTTACTGCCTTGATGACCATCTCGTCTACGGCTTCCTTGCTGTCCATGTCTAGGGCAATGAGCACCTCGGTGGTCTTATTGGCGTCTGCGATGTCCTTTTTAGTAAATTGCTTAAAGAAAGGCTCCGTGAGCAGCATCGCATAGATATTGTCCTCATTGATGACCAGACATGCGGCTTTCTCGTCGGAAAACTGTGGGTTAAAATTAAACCCCAAATGTTCGAAAAAGGCTTTGGACCGAGAGAGGTCTTTAACCGGTAGGTTTACGAAAATTTTTCCAGGCATGGTGTTTATTGTTTTAGGTTATATACAAACTTACAAGACTATTTTATAAAAACTGGTGTGTAAATACGTCCAACTAAGGGGTTGATTGCGACAGTTTTAGGTCGTATCTTGAAGAAATGAAACGTGTAGCAATCTTAATTCCAGTGGGCCATTTTAGTGTAGTCAACATAGAAGGTACGCATCATGTGTTTTCTTGGGTAAATCAATGGCTCATCCAATCAGGGCGGCAGCCATATTTTGACTTACAGCTGGTAGGGCTTTCCAGGCCAACCCAGCAAAGTACCGGGTTATTTGAGATCCATCCCGGCCGGCTCATCAGTGAGGTGGATAGAGTGGACTTGATTGTGATTCCTGCGATTCATGGGGATTTTGATGAGGTTTTGGAAGCCAATCGGCCGTTAATCCCTTGGATTATCAACCAGTATAAAGCAGGAGCTGAAGTGGCCAGTTTGTGCATCGGTGCTTTTTTTCTGGCAGCCACGGGGTTGCTGGATGGCAAAAGAGTGGCCACGCATTGGCAGTTTGCCAATGACTTTCGAATGCGGTTCCCAAAGGCCATAATGGTTGATGATAAGATCATTACCGATTCCGATGGGCTTTATACCAGTGGAGGGGCATTTTCCTTTACCAATTTGCTCATCTACCTTATTGAAAAATTCCTGGGCAGGGAGATGGCGGTAATGGCGGCCAAATCATTTATGATTGATATTGACCGAAACAGTCAGTCCCCATTTATCCTCTTTAACGGACAAAAGGAGCATCATGATGATGCCATACTCGGTGCCCAAAAATATATCGAAGAAAATTTTCAGGATAAGGTCCATGTGGAAGAACTTGCGCTCAAATTCGGAGTCGGGCGTAGGAGCTTTGAGCGACGGTTTAAGCAGGCTACCAGTAATACGGTCGTGGAATATATGCAGCGCGTTAAAATTGAAGCGGCAAAAAAAGCATTGGAGAAAGGCCGGAAAAATGTCAGTGAGGTAATGTATGAGGTGGGATATAGCGATACCAAGGCGTTTCGGACGGTGTTTAGGAAAATCACAGGGCTGTCTCCAGTACAGTACCGTAACAAGTATGCTCCCCAAGAGGTGAAAAAGACACTTTTATCCTAATCGTGCCGTCGATGATTAAGCCCTGCAATCATCACCTTTTATCATCTTTTCACCCGTAAATTTCGTTGAGAATGCCCGCCAACCGGATTCCTCCCGCGAGCAAGCGCTTTTCGATGACGGGAAAAGTGACATAATCGTATTCGTAAGACAGTCGCTTGCTGGCTGGAAGATCGTAAACACTTCCCCGAAGGTTGACGGCTTCTTTTAGCCAGTCGGCATATGGGGCGTTTTGAAGTGCTTTGACCATTTCCTTGTCCGTCTGTCGGTTCAGGTGATCTGCCAGTTCGGTATAGCTCAGCTTTTGCCGGTCGATCACTTTGGTATCCCACACGGTGTGCAGATTGGTTTTTTGGCCAAAGTATGTGACTTCCACTTCATTGCCGCCTTTGTCCTCCCCCGTGCCCACATGGAGAGGTTGATGGAGGTCACCCACGATATGGATGAGCATTTTAAGGTTTTCTTGTCTTTTGGTTAAAGATAAGGGCTTGTTTTTAAGCTCATCGATCAGGCGTAACATCACCGCATAGGCATCCCCATCTTCTTCTTGGATTTCAGGCTCATAACCTTTGCCCTCCCTGACTGTCAAGAAGTGCCAGGTATAAGCATAATCATAAGCCCTGTCCGAACGCACTTCATCCATCCAATTGGCAGCCATTCCAAGGGACTCTTGGCCAAGGATGGCCGCGATATTCCGTTGTGCCTTTTTACTCAGATGCCATTCGGCAATTTGCCCGACTACCCGGTGGCCGGTTTTGCCCCAGCCAAATGACTGGGTGTTCACCAAGGCGCAAAGCACAAACGCAAAAAAAAGTCTTTTCATAGGTTATCAGTAATTAATTAAGCTTCCGACATCAGCTCGTTGATGGCTATCCAGGCCATTAATCCTGCGCCCACTTCCAAGGCACTCTCATCAATGTCAAAGGTAGGCGTATGCACGCCACTGGTAATGCCCTTTTCCTCATTTCTGATACCAAGGCGGTAAAAACAGCCATCCATTTCTTGGGTATAATAGCTAAAGTCCTCAGCAGCCATCCAGATATCCAAGTCTTCTACATTTTCCTCTCCTAGGTATGCTTGGGCAGCTTTATAGGCCCGGTCGGTCAGTTCAGGTGCATTTTGCAAAAAAGGATAACCTTTGCGCACTTCAAAATCCACGGATCCCCCCATGCCTTCAGCAATCCCTTCGGCTATTTTGACCATTTTCTGATGGGCTTCGGCCCGCCATGTTTCATCCAGCGTACGGAATGTACCTTGAATGTTTACCTCATTTGGGATCACATTTGTCGCTCCGAGGGCTTCGATGCGGCCAAAGGAAAGTACAGAAGGTACTTTTGGACTGGCGTTACGGCTGATGACTTGCTGTAATGCGACGATGATGTGCGAGGCAATCAATACCGGATCTACCAAGGTTTCCGGCATGGCTCCGTGGCCTCCTTTGCCGATGACTTTTAGATATAGTTCATCTGCACTGGCCATGTACATCCCTTTACGAAAACCAACTTTTCCTGCATCGATCAGCGGCATCACGTGCTGGCCTACAATACCACTTGGCCGGGGATTTTCCAGGGCCTTATCCTTGATCATCAAGGAAGCCCCTCCAGGGATTTTTTCTTCGCCAGGTTGGAAAATCAATTTTACCGTTCCCTCAAATTGGTCTTTCACGGCATGAAGGATGCTGGCCGCACCCAAAAGGGAAGAAGTGTGCACGTCATGTCCACAAGCATGCATGACTCCTTCTTTGTTGGATTTATAAGGGACGTCGTTTTGTTCGACGATCGGAAGGGCGTCCATGTCTGCACGTAATGCGATGACTTTTTTTGATGGGTTTTTACCTTCGATCAGTGCGACGAGTCCAGTGTTGGCCTTGCGCTGGATATTCGTAATGCCGATTTCCTGCAAGTGCTTTTCCACAAAAGCGCAGGTTTGATGCTCTTCGAAGGAAAGTTCCGGATGGGCATGGATATGCCGGCGGATCGCTATCGTTTGGTTAAGCTGGTCAGCTGCCAACTTCTTGATGGTATCTTTAAGCATACTGGCTATTTCGATTCTTCGATTTCTTCCGTCTCTTCTTCTTTTCCAAAGCGCTGCTGGATGATCCGGGCACCTGGAAATTCCTGTTTGATGGTATGGAAGAGTGATTGCGCCTCAATTCGGTTGATATACCTGCCAACCTTTACCAAGTAACGAGGCTGCTCGTATTCCATTTCAGCTTTTACTTGCTCGGGCAAGGTGTTATAAAGCTTGTTTCGGGTAGAAAAAGCCTTTTCCCTATCCACTCCACTATACACTAAAATGGTAAAGCCATTGTAAACACCCCGATTGGCATTGGTACGTGCAAAGTTTTTCAGAGAAGCCTGTAGGTCACTGTCCACCGGATCACCAGCTTCTGAACTTACGGGGCCATTGTTTTGGGAAGAGGACAGGCTTTCTTCTTTGGGAAGATCTGGATAGGTCTCCCGGTAGGAAGAAAGGTTTTCTTGGTAGTCATTGTAGGCAGCAGCAGATTTACTCATTTTGCTTCCACCTGCACACCCTGCCAATAGGATGACCACGAAAAGGGAAAGATAAGCGATATGCTTTTTCATAGTTTTTTTAATCTTCTATAACAACACACTTGCCAGAAGTGATATCCTGCTCAACACTTTTGTATTTCACGTCTTTTTTCACGTTTCCATCGGTGTACTGCACCGAAACCCGGTCGTTTCGGCCATAGGCTTTTTCAGACTTGCGAGGAGCTACCGCTTGTTTTTGAGCCCCTCTGTTAGCCGCAGCGGCAGCCTGAGCAGCCCTGTTGGCATGGGGATTCAAGGTGCTATTGGCTTCCTCTTTTGATGCTTGGACTTTTGGTTCTGGTTGCTGTTGCGCTTGAGCAGCCCTCACCTGATCGGGATTTTGCTTGGGAAGCTCTGCCTTGGCAAGGAAGGAAATGACGTCCTCATTTAGCTTGCCCACAAAGCGTTTGAACATTTCAAAAGCCTCGAATTTGTAGATCAGTAATGGATCTTTTTGCTCGTATACCGCATTCTGAACAGACTGCTTCAGGTCGTCCATATCGCGAAGGTGTTCTTTCCAGTTTTGGTCGATGATGGCAAGGGTGACATTTTTTTCGATGGCCCGAATCAAATCACGCCCCTCATTATCAAGGGTGGATTGCAGGTTACACACCACGCCGATTTGTTTGATACCATCAGTGATGGGCACCATGATTTCCTTTACAGTGGCTCCTCTGTTTTCGTAGACGTCCTTGAGAACAGGCAGGGCCCGGTCAGTGACACGTTGGTTTTTGGCCACGTAGTTTTTATAAGAAGCATCAAACAATTCCTGGCTTAGGACAGGGGCTGGCTTGGACTTGATGTCATCCTCGCTGAATTTGTAGTCAATGCCCAAAGAGCTATAGATGTTCATGCGGAGGCTTTCCATGTCTTCGGTGGACTTGGCCACTTCGACGATGCCCTCGCAGACGTCGTACATCACATTCAGGATGTCCAGCTCAAGCCTTTCGCCCATCAGGGCATTTTTACGGCGCTTGTAAACGACCTCCCTTTGTGAGTTCATGACATCATCGTACTCCAGCAAGCGTTTACGAACACCAAAGTTGTTTTCCTCAACCTTGCGTTGAGCCCTTTCGATGGATTTGGAAATCATCGAATGCTGGATCACTTCTCCTTCTTCCAGTCCCATTCGGTCCATCAGTTTGGCAATCCGTTCTGAGCCAAAGAGACGCATCAAGCTATCTTCAAGTGAAACGAAAAACTGTGAGGAGCCCACATCTCCTTGGCGGCCTGCACGACCACGGAGCTGCCGGTCCACCCGTCTGGATTCGTGGCGTTCGGTACCGATGATGGCAAGGCCACCGGCCTTTTTGGCCTCAGGAGTCAGCTTGATATCCGTTCCACGACCGGCCATGTTGGTGGCGATGGTCACGGTACCTGGCTTACCTGCCTCTGCGACGACTTCGGCTTCCTTGGCGTGCTGCTTGGCATTCAATACTTGGTGCTTGATCTTTTTGAGGGTCAGCATACGGCTGAGAACCTCGGATATTTCCACAGAGGTCGTACCCACCAGTACCGGTCTCCCAGCTTCGGTCAGCTCATTGATTTCGTCCACTACGGCGTTAAATTTCTCCCTGACGGTTTTATAGACTTTGTCGTCACGGTCATCACGCTGGATAGGCTTGTTGGTCGGGATGACCACCACATCCAATTTGTAGATCTCCCAAAACTCCCCGGCTTCGGTCTCCGCTGTACCGGTCATCCCGGACAGTTTATGGTACATCCGGAAATAATTCTGAAGGGTAATGGTGGCATAGGTCTGGGTGGCGTCCTCTACCTTCACATTTTCCTTGGCTTCTATCGCTTGGTGTAGTCCATCGGAATACCTTCTGCCTTCCATGACACGACCAGTCTGTTCATCGACGATCTTTACCTTGCCGTCTACCAGGATGTACTCCGTGTCTTTTTCAAACATGCAGTATGCCTTCAGCAACTGGTTGACCGTATGGATACGCTGAGCCTTGACCCCGTAATCCTTGATGATCTCCTCTTTGCGAATGAGCTTTTCTTTATCGTCTATGCTCTCATCCTTTTCCATTTCGGCGATTTCCGTACCGATGTCAGGAAGGATAAAGAAGCTGGAATCTTCATTTTTCTTGGTAATTACCTCAATACCATTATCTGTGAGATCCACCGTGTTGGATTTTTCGTCAATGGTAAACAACAGCGGTTCGTCCGCTTCCGGCATCATTCGCTTGTTGTCCTGAAGGTAATAGTTTTCTGTTTTTTGGAGCACTACCCTTATTCCTGGCTCGGACAGGTATTTGATCAAAGGCTTGTACTTGGGCATGCCACGGTAAGCCCGAAACAGTGCCAGTCCACCTTCTTTTTGGTTGCCTTCTCCGATCAGTTTTTTGGCCGTGGAAAGGTAGCCTTGGATCAATTTCCGTTGCTCGTCCACCAAGGTGGAAACCCTTGGCTTCATCTCGTAAAACTCATGCTCATCGCCTCTTGGGACAGGCCCAGAGATGATCAAGGGAGTTCTGGCATCATCGATCAATACGGAATCGACCTCATCGATCATGGCAAAGTGATGCTTGCCTTGGACCAGGTCGTCTGCATTTCGCGCCATATTGTCCCGTAGGTAGTCAAAGCCAAATTCATTATTGGTTCCGTAAACGATGTCTGAATTATAAGCCTTTCGTCTTCCGGCGGAGTTTGGCTGGTACTTATCGATACAGTCTACGGTCAGGCCATGAAATTCAAACAAGGGAGCGTTCCATTCGCTGTCCCTTTTGGCAAGGTAATCGTTTACAGTCACGATGTGTACTCCCCGGCCAGCAAGGGCATTCAAGTAGGCCGGAAGGGTGGACACGAGGGTTTTACCTTCCCCGGTGGCCATTTCGGAAATTTTTCCTTTGTGAAGGGCAATACCACCGATTAGCTGCACATCATAGTGGAGCATGTCCCAAGTGATTTCGGTTCCTGCTGCCAGCCATTGGTTGTGCCAGATCGCGTCATCACCGTTGATTTCCACATTGTCCTTTTTGGCCGAAAGCTCACGGTCATAGTCATTGGCCTTGACGACCAGCTTGCCATTTTCTTTAAACCTTCTGGCGGTTTCTTTAACGACAGCAAAAGCCTCAGGCAATACTTTTTCAAGTACCACTTCCAAGGCTTCGTTACGGTCTTTTTCTACTTTGTCTATCTGATTGAAAAGGGCATCTTTTTCATGCACTTTGTCCGGTGCCAATGCTTCTATCTCCGCTTTGAGCGTGGCGATGTTATCATCAAAGGTCTTTAATTCCGAATCGACCACTCCCCTGATTTCAATGGTTTTGTTTCGTAACTCCTCGTCCGTGATCGAAGAAAGTTGGTCAAAAGCGGTATTGATCTTTCCTACGAAAGGGTATAATTCTTTTATATCTCGGTCTGACTTGGTTCCGAAAACCTTGGTCAGCCCTTTTGCGATAAAATCTAACATAGTAGTTGTAAAATTGTAATTGGGCTTAAAATTACTTTCTTTTTATAACAATCGGTAGTTTTTCACCGTTCGATTGATCTTTGGTATAAAATGCAATTCAAATACAATGATGGTCACACCGTGATGGTGCCTTTAAATACCTGCTGGGCTGGTCCTATCAATAGGATGTTTGTAAACCTTCCGTCCGGCAAGGCCTTGAATTTAACGGCAAGATTTCCACCCAAAGCCTTGATTTTTATATGATCGATTCCTTTTTGATCACCATAAATCAAAGCACAGGCCGTGACGCCCGTTCCGCAGGAAAGGGTTTCATCTTCTACGCCTCGCTCGTAAGTGCGGACATATATATGGTCTTCGGCCAAGGTGGATACAAAGTTGACATTGGTGCCTTTTGGTGTATAATGATCGCTGTAGCGGATGGATGCGCCAGTGTCCACGACAGGATAGTTTTCGACATCTTTCACAAACCGGACATGATGGGGAGAGCCGGTATTGACGTAAAAGTCGTCATCAACACGTTCTATGGCAGTGACATCTCCCATGCCCAGCGCGATATTTCCATCTTCTATTCGTGCGTCATGAGGGCCGTCGATGGCCAGAAAATGTGCCTCCTCGGTGACGATTCCCAGAAAACTGGAGAAAGCCACGGCACAGCGGGCCCCATTGCCACACATGCTCTGAGAGCCATCCGCATTGTAGTAAATCATTTCAAAATCGTATCCTTCTTTGTTGCGAATGAGGATGAGTCCATCTGCTCCAATCCCGAATTTTCGATCACAAAGCTGGCTGACAAGTTTCAGGTTTTTTTCATCAAAATGAGCAGATCGATCATCGATCATCACGAAATCATTCCCGGTGCCCTGATACTTATAAAATGATATTTCCATCTCGTAGTTTACATTAATAGCGTATAATGGTGTGGCTCAAAAACCAATCCATTTTCCGTTTATGTTACAAACATAACCATCTTGTCATTAATTCAGACAAATGGTCTGATTATTGGTTTTATTTTATAAGGTATTTACTTAACTTGCTAGAATAGCAATGAAAAATAATTTCATTGGATAGTAATGAGATGTAATATATTTTCAAAATAAAATTTTACAAGAAATGAAAAAGTCTTCATTTAATCCTTCTAGAAGGACTTTTATAACACAAAGTACTAAAGCCACATTGGCAGTGGGAATTGGTAGCAGTGCATTGGGTTCTGCATTCCTGACGGCTTGTGGTGCCTCCAAAGAAGAGGAAGAGAAAGCAGTGCAGCTAAGTACTGGCTTTTCCCAAGCGGGGTTGACCTATGATTATGGCGCGCTGGAGCCAAATATCGACGCTACCACCATGGAAATCCACTATACCAAACATGCTGCAGGATATGCTAGGAAGCTGAAAGCAGCCTGTGAAGAAGAAGGAGTGGACATGAGTAAGCCGTTGGAGGAAGTCCTGATGAATGTCTCAAACTACAGTACGGCCATGCGAAATAATGGTGGCGGGCACTATAATCACGAGCTTTTCTGGAGCATCATGTCACCTGAAGGAGGCGGTAAGCCAGAAGGTGAGCTGGCCTCGGCCATTGATAAAGCATTCGGCAGTTTTGATGCATTTGTGGAGAAGTTTGAAGGCGAGGCAAAAGGAAGGTTTGGTTCTGGATGGGCTTGGTTGGTCTTGGATGCCAATAAAAAGCTGAAAGTAGGTTCCACCCCAAACCAGGACAATCCGCTGATGGATGTTTCCGATCTGCAGGGAATTCCCTTGATGGGAATTGATGTGTGGGAACATGCCTATTACCTCCACTACCAAAATGAAAGAGGAAAATATGTGTCCAATTGGTGGAATGTAGTAAACTGGGCAGCCGTACAAGAGCGCTATGTTGCCATTGTTTAGTTTGCCATACAGGTTGTTCCTTACTAATATTGCGTAAATCCTTATTGGCGTAAATTATTGTTAACCGGGCTGGGTAATTTCCAGCCGGGTTTTTTTATTTGGTTGTTTAACTACCATTTTTATTCGGTTATGTCTTAAAACTGGCATTTTGTTTGTTTTAAGAGGTGACTGCAAAATCAACTAACAAATAATTATGAAAGGAACAATGAAAATTTATGCGAAATGGATGATGCCATTAAGTCTTGGCGTTATGTTAATGGCGTGTTCAAACGATGATGATGAGGCTCCTAAGGAAGGGTATAGTCAAGTGACTTTAAAAGCTACTGCTGAGGGAGAATCGGAGACATCCTCCGAAAATAGTCGATTGGCCGCAGGAGTCATGAGCGTCAGTTCGTTTAGTGTAGGCACTCAAGACATGGAGATGAAGTATGTTTCGCAAGCTGAAATCGATGCGGGGATCAGTATCGGTGATGGATTGTTGGAAACCAATCTCAGTGCTGAACTCGGTACAGAAGTTTCCCAAGAGAAAAGTCTGCAATTGATCGTAGATGGGGAATCCCAAGTAACTGTAATTGGTGAGGGGCAAACCCCCAATGGGCATTACACAGAGGTTTTATTTACGCTTCATCAGCATGCTGAAGGAAGTGCAGGGAGCGAGATGGAAAACAAATCCCTGCTCATAGAGGGAGATGTGGAAGGCAAAAGTACCCAAGTGTGGCTGGCGGCTGAAAAGCAACTGAGGGCAGTAGCCGCTTCTTCTCAAGGATATGAAGTCAAGGGCGATACCGATCTATCAGTAGTGTTTGATTTGGAGGCCATGTTTGAAGGAGTGGATATGGATGCTGCACTGGATGCTAATTCCGATGGTGTTGTGGAAGTAGGTCCTGATAATATTGACGGAAATGCCGCCCTTTACAGTCAGATAGAGAGCAACTTGGAGGGAGCGGTATGGCTTAAGAACCAATAGATTCATTACAGCTCATTGCAAGTGGCTGCTTCCAGTGTAGAATTATGTGTAACACCTTAAACGTGTTCCATATAGCTAAACTTTGGGGGCAGCCACTTTGTATTTGGTCATTAATTAACTTTTTTTGCTTGAGTTATTAACTTTGAATGATCTCTGGATTCGGTTATCCAGTCTATTCTTTTACAATCTTAAACTATGAAAGATCCCAAGACCCTTAGTGCGGTAGCAGCATTTCACCAAACCTTTAAGCATCCTATCTTGGATAAACCATCCATTCCAGACGAAAAAAGAAGCAAGCTCAGGGTTTCTTTGATAGCAGAAGAACTGAAGGAATTGGAAGAAGCCATCCAAAATGAGGATCTCGTAGAGGTAGCGGATGCGTTATGTGACATACAGTATGTATTGGCAGGCGCGGTGCTCGAATTTGGCTTGGCAGATAAGTTTAAAGCCCTTTTTGATGAAGTACAGCGTTCTAATATGAGCAAAGCCTGTAAATCGATCGAAGAAGCCGAAGCCACCGTTTCCCATTATCAAGGACAAGGTGTCGATTGTTTTTATGAGCAGGAGGGCGACCGTTATTTGGTATTCAGAAAAGAAGACCATAAAACACTAAAGTCGATCAATTACTCTCCCGCAGACCTAAAGGGTATCCTTACCGAGTAGATTCCATAAATATATCACAAACCTTAAAATCTTTTCTTGATGGCTGTTCCTTCGAAATTGCTCCCAGTCTTGGCTTTTGCCTTGTGTATTATTTTTAGTGGTTATGGCCAGCAGCGGGCCAGGGATTATGGCTTTTCATTTGGCGTGCTCGCTCCAGGTGATGGGAATGCCATTACGGATGTGGCCGGCGTGAAAGTGGGCCATCAAACCCTGCTCAGAGGGGATAGTGTTCGGACAGGCGTTACGGCCATCTTGCCCCATGGCGGAAACGTCTTTCAGGAAAAGGTGCCGGGAGCAGTTTATGTCGGCAATGGTTTTGGGAAATTGGCTGGGACCACCCAGGTGGAGGAATTGGGGAATATCGAAACCCCTATCGTCCTGACCAATACCTTAAATGTGGCCTCGGGGATCGAAGGAGTGATCGATTATACATTTTTAAATCCCGAAAATGACAATGTCCGATCTGTGAATGCGCTGGTAGGAGAGACCAACGACGGCTACCTCAATGATATTCGCGGTCGGCATGTGCAGCCATCTGATGTAGTGGCAGCGATTCAGTCTGCCCAAAGCGGAGCCGTAGAAGAGGGCAACGTGGGCGCTGGCACCGGTACCGTTTGTTTTGGTTTTAAAGGTGGGATAGGCACGGCCTCCCGAAAGCTTCCGGCCGAAATGGGGGGCTACACGGTTGGGGTATTGGTGCAGACCAATTTTGGCGGAGTCCTTCAGATCGATGGGTTCCCCGTGGGAAAGGAACTTGGCCAATATGCCTTCAAAAATCAACTGGAATCTGCCGATGGTTCATGCATGATCGTCGTGGCTACCGATGCACCGATCCATGCGAGGAACTTGAAGCGAGTGGCAAAACGGGCCATGATGGGCTTGGCCAAAACCGGAGGGATCGCCTCTAATGGATCCGGGGATTACGTGGTGGCTTTTTCTACGGCAAAGGACCTGCGAATTCCTTATGATAGCCATGGAGCGGAACGGCTGACGATGGAAGTGGTGAACAATGACTATATGAGCGGACTTTTTTTAGCGACCATAGAGGCTACTGAAGAGGCCATTATCAACTCCCTGTTTGCTGCAGAAACCATGAAGGGCTACCAAGGCCATGAGGTCAAAGCGCTTCCCATTGAACGGGTGTTAGAGATAAAGCGTCACAAAGGTTTTTAATTTGACTGGCTGGTTTCGAACGATGGTGGCAGCACCTATTTTAATTAATGCCTAGCTATTGGCCTTAATGGCCTGTTTTACAATTTTTAACAATCCTAACATTTGAAATAGCAAAAAACCAGTTTATATTTACTTTGTAATTCAAAGTACTTTCTATGGATCAGCAAAAATACATGGACGATTTGCGGGAAATCCGTGAAATGATGAACAAGTCCTCCAAGTTTATTTCCCTTAGCGGTATGTCGGGCATTGCAGCAGGGATCATAGCCTTGATAGGGGCGTTTGCGGCCTATCGGCTCGTCTATTCTGAGTGGTCGTACGATACAGGTGTTGACGAAATGTCCATGATTTTTCGTTTGATGTGGATTGGAGGATTGATCTTGGTGGGGGCTGTTGCAGCTGGCATTTTGTTCACCAGAAATACCGCAAAGAGAAATCAGCAAAAGCTATGGGATCACCCGTCCAAACGTCTGCTAGTCAACCTGGCCATTCCGATAGTTTCAGGAGGGATTTTCTGTGTAATTCTTTTGCTTAAGGGAAATTTGGAGTGGATCGCTCCCTTGACGCTGGTGTTTTATGGATTGGCACTGATCAATGCCAGTAAATATACCGTGGGCGGAATTCGCAGTTTGGGATTCGCAGAAATAGTCTTAGGTTTGCTGGCTGCCTGTTTTACAGGGTATGGGATATGGTTTTGGGCCGTTGGTTTTGGAGTGCTCCATATTGTTTATGGATTGGTCATGCAATTAAAATATAAGTTGTGAAAGAGCTGTTAAAGGATCTTAATAAAGCCTTTGAAAATAAAATCAGGTTGGGGATAATGTCTGCTTTGGTGGTCAATGATCACCTGGACTTTACGGCATTAAAGGACCTTTTGGGGGTGACCGATGGGAATTTGGCCAGTCACTTGAAAAACTTGGAGAAGCATAAATATATCCGATTCAAAAAGGAATTTCTCGATCGTAAGCCGAATACCAAATATGCCGCTACGCCGGAAGGAATCAAGGCGTTTGAGAAGCATATTAAGGCAATTGAACAATTATTGAAATAAAAAAATTTACCCATGTACTTTGAAATACAAAGTACTTTTAAAAACAGATAATTATGAAAAATGAAAACACGTATTTGGAAAAATTAGGTGCTTGGATCAGTAATTCCGTGAGTCTAAAATTATTGGTCATCACCATTTTGGTTTTACTGCTGCTGATTCCCTCGTCGATGATCATGGATTTAATTTCTGAGCGCGAAGCGCTCAATGAGCAAACCAAGGCTGAAGTGAGCTCAAAATGGGCCAATAGCCAGCAAGTGAACGGTCCGGTGCTGACCGTTCCACTGCTTTATGAATATCACGATAAGGAGGAGATCAGAGAAGAAATAAAGTACCTCTACTTACTCCCCGAGCAGCTGCAGGTAGATGGAAAAATCACTCCAGAAACCCTTCGCCGGGGGATTTATGAAGTAGTGGTGTATACATCCCATTTGGTATTTGCAGGAGACTTCCAGCTTCAAGAGAATTTTAGCCGGAATAACCTCAAGGAAATCCAATATGACAAAGCCTTTTTGACCATTGGAATATCCGATCTCAGGGGAATTAAGGAGGAGCTGGTGGTCAATTGGGGTGGTGAGCAACTGCAAGTGAAGCCGGGATCTAAGATTCCAGCGTTGATCCATCAGGGGATCTCGGTGGATTTGCCTCACCTGGACTTGATGAAAGGAAAGAAGATTCCTTTTTCCTTTGCGTTGAATTTGCAGGGGAGCCGTAGCATGTCGTTTGTTCCCGTGGGCGGGACGACCGAAATACAGCTGACATCGCCGTGGTCTTCACCTAGCTTTAGTGGTAATTTTCTGCCTGATCAGCGTGAAGTTACCAACGTTGGGTTTACGGCCAATTGGAAAGTGCTGCAGTTGAACCGGAATTTTCCGCAGTTTTGGGTGGATGAGTCCCAAGGAGGAAACCTTCAAGCAGCGGCATTTGGCGTGGATTTGTTATTTCCTGTTGACAATTACCAAAAGTCCATGCGATCTGCCAAGTACGCGGTGATGACCATTGTCGTTACTTTTCTGGTTTTCTTTTTGGTAGAAGTGCTCAATAAACGGAAGATTCATCCCTTCCAATATGCTTTGGTCGGCTTAGGGCTTTGTTTGTTCTATGTATTGCTGGTATCCATCACGGAGCATTCGGATTTCAATACGGCCTATGCCATGGCCACTTTGGGCATTGTGTCGATGATTGTGCTGTATTCACTGACCGTTTTCAAAAAGAAAATGCTGAGCTTACTCTTATTGGCAGCGTTAGCGGGGGCTTTTGGATTTTTATATGTGACCTTACAGTTGACTGATTATGCGCTGCTGATGGGAAGCATTGGCCTGACGGTGATGTTGGCCATGACCATGTATTTCACGCGGAATATTGATTGGTACCAATTGAGCATCGGAAAGCAAGAAGATAAGTGAGTGTGTTAAACCAGCTTTGTGCCTGCCCTTTTTTGGTAAACAAGGATCATTTCCTTGCGGAAAAAACGGGGCAGGTATTGGTTTTGAGGCTTGGACGAAATTAATAGGAAGATCATTGCCAGGGGCATATTTATGGGAAGTGACCAGGTAGATGCTGCAGGCTTTTAAATAGGGAGGATTTGGATGGACGTATATGGTCACCGTTCCAAGAGGTTTAGTGCCATAAAAATTGTATAATGAGGCTTTTCGTATAAATTAATTTTTTATCCTACGAGGAATCAATAATTTAATGCGTTCAAATCAAGTAATACCCTATAGAAAATATGAATAGACGCGAAGCAATGAAGGGCGTGGGGCTGCTGTTTGGCAGTGCCCTATCGGTATCTACCCTTGCGGTGTTCCAGCAGGGCTGTACCCGCTCAAAAGAAGCCGTGGCAGGTGTTTTCACCGATGAAGATGCCCAGTTAATGGCCACGATCGGGGATATCATTATCCCTGAAACACCCGACTCTCCAGGGGCCAAAGCCGTGGGGATTGGTGCATTTATGGTAAAGATGCTGGAGGACTGTTATTCCCAAGAGGACCGGGAAAACGTCTCTTTGGCATTAGGTTATTTTGAATCGGATAAGGATTTTTCTGCGCTGTCACCTGATGAGCAGGTAGCCGCTGTAAGTGATCTGGATGGCCAAGTGTATGCCAAAAGTAACGAGCTAGAGGATGGACTCGTGCGGGGCTATAAAATCATCAAAGAGTTGACCCTTTTTGGATACTTTAGTTCGGAGGCAGGTGCCACTCAGGCGCTGCGTTACGAACTGGTGCCCGGCCGCTATGATGGCTGTGTCGATCTGAAGCCCGGAGACAAAGCCTGGGCATAACCTAAAATAATCCTTACCATGAATTTGAATATCAAAGCAACAAAAGAAAATACCTACGATGCGATCGTCGTGGGCTCCGGCATCAGTGGAGGCTGGGCAGCAAAAGAACTGTGTGAAAAGGGACTAAAAACCTTGGTGCTGGAACGCGGCAAGAATGTGGAACACATCAAGGGCTACCCCACCACAAACCTGAACCCTTGGGAACTCGATCACCGGGGATGGTCGACCAACGAAAGCAAGGAGAAGCATCCCATCCAAAGCCGCTGCTATGCCTTTGGAGAAGACACCCAACAGTTTTGGGTCAATGACCTGGAGAATCCATATAATGAAGTAAAGCCTTTCAATTGGCTCAGAGGCTACCACGTCGGAGGGAGGTCCCTGATGTGGGGAAGGCAGTGTTACCGCTTGAGTGATATTGACTTTGAAGCCAATGCTAAGGACGGATACGGTGTGGATTGGCCGGTGAGGTATAAGGACTTGGCACCGTGGTACACGTATGTGGAAAAATTTGCGGGGATCTCTGGCCAAGCGGAAGGTTTGCCGCAGTTACCGGACAGTCATTTTTTGCCTGCCATGGAGATGAACTGTGTAGAAAAGCATGTTGCCGCTCGGGTAAAGGAGAAATTTGACGACCGGATCATTACCATCGGCAGGGCGGCACATGCGACAGCTGCCTTAAACGGTCGGGGGCCATGCCAGTATCGAAATCTCTGTGCTAGGGGTTGCCCATTTGGAGGATACTTTAGCAGTAACTCAGCTACGCTTCCAGCCGCTATGCAAACCGGAAACATGACCCTTAGGCCTTTTTCCATTGTGACGGAAGTGCTCTATGACAAAGAAACTGGTAAGGCCAATGGTGTGCGCATCATGGATGCCGAAACCAAGGAATATACCGAATATTATGCGAAAGTAGTTTTCTTGAATGCTTCCACCTTGGGCACGGCTTGGATCCTGCTCAATTCCGTTTCGGATGCCTTTCCCAATGGGTTGGGGAATGGTAGTGAGCAGGTCGGGCATAACCTGATGGATCATCACTATGGTGTGGGGGCTTCCGGAGCCATTGAAGGTTTTGGAGATAAATATTATTATGGCCGCAGGCCAAACGGTATTTATGTACCCCGCTTTAGAAATATCAGTGAAGCCACTGAGCGACCGGATTATGTACGTGGGTTTGGTTACCAAGGAGGTGCCGGACGCGGACGCGGTCAAGGTGGTCCTGCTGGTGTGGGAGCAGATTTCAAACTGTCCAAAACCCAACCAAGTGAAGATTGGAGCTTTGGTATCGGGTCATGGGGTGAGCATTTGCCCTATTATGATAACAAGGTAAGCCTCAATCATGATAAGTTAGATGCTTATGGACTGCCCACATTGGACATCGACTGTGAGTTTAAGGAAAATGAAATGGCCATGCGTAAAGATATGCGCCAAAGTGCCGTGGATATCCTAGAGGCTGTCGGAGCTAAAAATATCAATTCATACGATAGTGCACCGCCTCCGGGCCATTGCATCCATGAAATGGGAACCGCCAGGATGGGCAAGGATCCGAAGACCTCAGTCCTGAACGGCTATAATCAAATGCATGAAGTGCCCAATGTCTATATCACAGATGGTGCTTTTATGGCATCTTCGGCCTGCCAAAATCCTTCCCTTACTTATATGGCTTTTACAGCCAGGGCCTGCGATCATGCGGTTAAGGAACTGAAGAAGCAGAATTTGTAATAAATTTTCTTTATGGCCATGGATAAAATGGATGGGTATACCTCATGCATTTAATCTGTGGCTTTTTTATACGTCCAAAAAAAATGTCCGACAATCTATGAAAATCCTATTGGCTACGTTGATGATGTGCTTGAGTTTCTTAAAGACCGTCGTGGCACAGACAAACCATGATTCAACAATAGTGCTATCTGCGATCAGGAGTGAACACAGTAAAGCGGGTACAATGGCTTTTCAAGTTGATGAAGGGGATGTAAATACGGCAAAGGTGATCTTTTTGGGAGATCAAGCGGATTATTTTTCGGCCAGGAAAATGGACGTCTTGGATGATACGCTGATGATATCTGTCCAATTTACACCCAACATGGAATTTATTGGTCTTGCCGAAGCGGTCATGGAAATAAGGCTGGAGGATGAAGTATTGGCGAGCAGGCCTGTTCGTGGCTTGAGCACAAAAGCCTTGGAGGGAGAAAATGAACCGTCATTGGCTTTGGTCGTCGAGGCATTTGGTTGGAAGATTGATCTAGGATGGACTCAGCTAGCCAATCACACTAGAGCTGAGCTTCAAGGAGAAGAGTTGCACGTAACCTCTTTTAAAAAGGCAGAAGGTGCGGAGAGGGTAGAGATGATACCAATAGCACGCTATAGTCCACCGTTTGCCCTTCCTTTTGGGTATTATGAAAGGGGCAATGAAACCCCTGTTTTGAAACAGGTTGGAGTGCTGGCAAATAGTACCAGTTATCCTGAACACCAAACCATCTATCCGGCCCTTGAAGAGGGACACCCCTCATTTGATCCGGGCAAGTTGTCATTTGGGTTTTATACCACCAGCCCAAGCCATGTGGCCTATTCAGAGGATTACTGGAATCAATCGCTTCATCCGGATCATGCCACGCATGCCTGTAGAGTATATGCGGTGAGGGACAGTAATGGGAAAGTCCTCCCAGCGCAATATCTGGTCTGTTTTGAAGAAGCGGCCAATGGAGATTATCAGGATTATGTCTTTTTGGTCAAGCATGTAATTGCCCAATGATTTATAGTAACCATTTCTCTATTTTTGAGAGGATAATATTGCCCAAACCTTCAAAATTGTGCGTTTGACCTAGTTGGTTGTTCCAGATTGATAACGTTGTCGACCCAATGTCATCATTAGATTGGGTTTTATAATTTACCTGATTTATGTTAAAATAACTTAAATATTAAACAATTGTTTAACCTTTTTAATTAAACGTTTGTTTAAGATATGTTACCAAATTAATTTTGGATCATGGAACTCAATGAAAAAAAAGGTGAACATCATGGAGGTAGCCGAGAAGCTTTTTGCAAAGAATGGCTTTTCCGGTACCTCAGTTAGGGAAATTGCCAAGAGGGCAGAAGTAAACATCGCGATGATTTCCTATTATTTTGAGAGCAAAGAAAAATTGCTGGAAGCGATATTTCACTATCGAGGTGATTACTTAAATGTCATGGTAGAAAGCCTGCTTCAAAAGGATGCTTTTACCCGTTGGCAAAAACTGGATTGGCTAGTGGATGAATATGTTGACAGGTTTTTGGAACACCAATACTTGCATAGAATTATTCTCCGAGAGAGTGGCTTGCACAGCAAAGGAAGCCTCAGGGAGTTTATTGATAGGAAACGTCATGGACACTATAAAATGGTCAAACAGTTTATCGAAGAAGGGCAGGCCGCTGGAGATTTTAGAGCAGATGTTGATTTATTGATGCTCTATTCTTTATTGCCGGGCATCACCAAGCATTTACTTTTCCATGAATCCTTTATGAACTATGTAATCAAGGAAGAATCGGGGGAAGAGCTGGGTTTGGAGGGACTTAAAGTAAGGGCACAAACCTTCCTGAAAAAAGCACTAAGGGAACTTCTTCAGAAATGATGACTTTGGGTAAGGAAGATCCATCGCCACCTTCCACCAAGCTGCTCGAAGTATAATTTGCCATTTATCGAGAAAAGTATCGGTTTCAGCGCCGGTACTTTTTTTATGATCTGGCCTGTAGGCAAATCCATAGTACATTAGCTATACTGCAAATGAGAATAAATTACATGTTTATGTGTATTTTTATATAGGCTAAAACCGTATAATTTTGGTGTGAACAATACGATATGGTGTATAAACTTTGTTAATATGAATACATTAAAGAAACTACTACTCTTTGCTTTAGTGATTTTTGTAGGGGGCTGTGATATGATCAGTGATGAAGATGGATCCGATCCTTCTGATCCTGAAAACCAACCTGAAAATCAGATCCCCACCAGCTTACACTTCGCGTTTAAAACGGAAGATTGGGAACGAAAGGTGGACTGTACCCACTTGGATTTGGACGCCACAAAAAGCACGCTGCTGAAGGCAACCTCCCAATCGACTGGTTCTACCTTTTATTTTGTCGTACCATCCAGCAGCACTGAAATGGCTAAGGCTGAAAATTTCGGTAAGTATCCCATAGGGACAGAAGAATATTTTTCGATGGCACAAGTGCTCCCCGTGAGCCAAGGCAGTGACAGTCGAATAAGGTCCAAAGCTGGTTTTGATGAGGAAAACTCTTTCACTGAAATCGTGTCCATCACTCACGCTGGCACCGCAACGGATTATGAGATTTATCGAGTCAAAGGCCACTATCAAATGCAAATGGAAGGGGTTGAGGATGAAGGATTGACCCGAACCTGCCAGGGCACTTTCCATTTCAAAATTAAAACCACGAAAGATTAATTTTTGCGATTGATTTGATTTCCCCCTTGTTCAAGCATGCGGGCTTGGGCAGGGGATTTTTTCATCAAGGACGAATAGCAGACAGCATCCGAGGCTTGCCCTGTAAGTCATCATGGATGGTCACGTGGCGATAGCCCAAGCTTTCGGCCAAAGTTTCCATTTCCTTGGCAAAGGCTTCGTTGATTTCAAAATACAGCTTGCCCCCGGGGTTTAGTGCTTTCAAGCCTTTTGTGGCAATTGTCCTGTAAAAAACTAGTGGATCCTCATTGGAAACAAACAATGCCAGGGAAGGCTCATGCTCCAGTACATTTTTGTGCATGTGTGCTTTTTCTAGCTCACGCACATATGGAGGGTTGCTGACCAAAATGTCAAGCTGATTTATGGGGATCTCCTTGCTGAGGATATCAGTTTGGAGAAAGGTTACCTTTGCTCCCAAGCGCTTGGCATTTTCCTGCGCCATTTGCAATGCCTCTTTACTGATGTCCATGGCATGGACCACTGGATGGGCCATTTCCAAGAAAAGTGTAATGGGAATACAGCCACTTCCCGTACCGATATCCATGATTTGGAGTCCAGCTTGAAGATTATCCTTGAGGATTAAATGAACAAGTTCTTCGGTTTCATTTCGAGGAATTAGGACGCTTGGGTCAACCTTAAAGTCCCGGCCATAAAAGGGTGCTTCCCCTAGGATATATTGGATAGGATGGCCTTCCATAAGCCTTTCAAAAGCCACTTGAATGTCATTGGGGAGTTCGGGTAACGAAGCATTTCTTACAATATCTCCCCGCTTCCAGCCTAAGAAATGTTCCAATAGCCAAAAGGCCAATTGACTGGCTTCCTGTTCAGGGTACATCGGTTGCAAACTGGAATGGTAGGATTGATATAGTGCTCTTGCGCTGATCATGGCATGTGAAAGTCACACAAAGGTAGCGAGAAGTTTTTAATGGACGATAGGAAAAGGAAAGTTCGAGCCTACGCGTTGTTGAGGTTAGCCTATCAGGGTGGGCAGGTGGAAAAAGGTTGTACTGGATGTACTATTCCCCATAAAGTTAAATCCCAGTCCCCAGAAACAATGCTTGATCCAAAAAATGCCTAACAAATGGCCGTTGATGACTGGATTTGTTAGGCATTAAAGGGGAATAGCAAGTTAGGTGAAGCGATCACCATCTTCCCTTTTTTTGATGTTTGGGATGTATTCCATAATGTTTTTTGACCTGTCCTGGGGGCATTTTCTTATGGCTCTTTTTATAATGTTGACCATAATGTCCGTGATGCACTACACAGGAAGTGGTCATGGTTACGGTGCCGAGCATAAAGGCTGCCGCAAAACAGAAATTTATGACAAGTCGTTTCATGCCATTAGGCTTCCAAAAACTGAACCAGTTTGATTGGTAAGCCAATTTTTTCTGCTAAAATCTTATATAAACTGCTCTCTTAGAACGACAAACTGAAAGATATCGCCAATTTTATTGTTTTTGATAAATCCCCCTTTGAGGATGGCTTCTTCTTCAAAACCGGCTTTTTGGAGTACTCGCATGCAGGGGATGTTGAAGTCATAAACGGTGGCAAAGACCCGCTGTACTTCAAAGTTTTTGAACAGATAGGGAACGAAAAGCCTGACGGCTTCAGTAGCAATGCCCTGTCCCCAATAGGGCTCACCCAGCCAAAATCCGAGCTCCATGTTGGTGCGGAGTTCATTTTCTCCTTTGTGGATGCCTATTGCGCCTACCAGTTGGCCGTTTTGCTCGATTGCAAAGTTGTGGGGAGGGTTGAACTTGATATTATGCTCGATCCAGAAACGAGCATCATGCAAGGTGTAAGGTTGGGGAAAGCTATCTTTGAGGTTCTTGGCAATGGCAGGGTTGTTGGCCAATGGGTACAGTTTGTGGAAGTGCTGTCCGCCCCAGGTATGAAGAGTGATACCATTTTCTCCTTCGATTTTCATATACAGCTTTTCTTTTTTTGATGAACGTATTGATGGAGCACCCACTGCATAATCCATACCTAAAATATGGCTTTCACCAAAAAAAAGAAATGGCATGGAAGTTAGTCTTCCATGCCGCTGTTTTTGAGCCGTTCGGCATTTTCTGCAAAGCGCAGGGCACTTGTAAATTCCTCAAGGTTGCCATCCATCACGTCAGGAAGGTTATACACGGTTTTGTTGATCCGGTGATCCGTAACCCGGCTTTGGGGATAGTTATATGTCCTGATCTTGTCTGATCTGTCCCCGCTTCCCACCATTGACTTACGCTGGGCACCTACTTCTTCGTTATGCTTGGCCAGCTCGATTTCATAAATTCTGGACCGGAGTACTTTTAAGGCCTTTTCGAAGTTTTTGATCTGTGACTTTTGGTCTTGGCAGGTCACGACGATTCCCGTAGGTTCGTGCGTAAGCCTTACGGCCGAATAAGTCGTGTTGACCGATTGCCCCCCGGGACCTGATGAACAGTAGGTGTCTTTTCGTACATCGTTCATGTCGATCTGAACATCCACATCTTCCATTTCTGGAAGTACGGCCACGGTAGCAGCAGAGGTATGTACCCGACCTTGGGTTTCTGTGGCAGGCACCCGTTGTACACGATGGACGCCGGATTCATACTTCAGCATCCCGTACACATCGGCACCTGAAACAGTGCTGATGATTTCTTTATATCCACCGGCAGAACCAAAGGTAAGGTCGAGTACCGTGAGGCTCCAGTTTTGCTTTTCGGCATAGCGCTCGTACATGCGGAAGAGGTCTCCCGCAAAAATAGCTGCTTCATCACCGCCCGTACCGCTTCGGATTTCCAAGATACAGTCCTTGGAATCATTGGGGTCTTTGGGAATAAGCATCTGTTTGAGCGCTTTCTCGTATTCGGTTTCCTTTTCCTTTAGCTCATCCAACTCTGCTTTGGCCATGTCCCTGAAATCAGGGTCTTTCTCGGTTTCCAAAATGGCTTTTGAACTTTTGATATTGTCCAGGACCAGTTTGTATTCATCAAACACTTTGACGATTTTCTCCAGGTCTTTGTATTCTTTGGTGAGCTTGGTGTATTTGCTCATATCGGACATTGCATCCGGCTGAATGATCAGCTGCCCCACTTCTTCAAATCGATCTTTGACGTGCTCTAATTTATCAAGCATATAGTTTTTGGTCTTTGCAGGGACAAAATTAAGAAAATAAGTGACATCGCGATAACGGTCCCCCACTTCATTCCGCTGGATAGGGGGACAGTCCTGAAGGCTCAAAGGCCCTAAGTGGGGTGTTTTGGATCCGTTGTATCAAGTAAAACCTTGCGGCACAGTAATCACACGTTTTATGGAATCCTGTTTTACCGCTAAGATATGGGGCCCTTCATGAGCCAAAATCAATTGGACTTCTCAGGATGAATCAGCCGAAAACTGGCTTTGGAGCGGTTAATGGACTACCTTTGACCCTATACTTAACGGTGGAAATATGATACGGGTAATTTTATCAATACTGGTGGCTGGAGCCTTGGTCTCATGTGGTACTCGCAAGAAAGTGGATCGGGAAGTGTTTGATGCAGTAAACGAGTCCATGGAAATCAAAAAGGTCAATGAAGTGGATATCATTAACGAAGCCATCAAATGGGGCAATGAAATCAGTACGGATGCCCAACAGGCCCTTATGGCTAAACTGACCACATCTATCGATGAGAAAGGTGTGGCCGGCGCGGTGGAATTTTGTAATGTGGCGGCATTGCCATCACTGGACGAAGTGAGCAAGAAACACAAGGTGGTCATCAGAAGGGTTTCCCACGACTTCAGAAACCCGGTCGATCAGCCCAATGAGGCGGAGGAAATGCTGCTAAAGGCGTATGAATACAATGAGGAAAACGGCATCGAAAGCAAACCCAATGTGCAGGAAATCGAAAATGGCGAAATCCTTCTTTATACCAAGGCCATTAAAATTCCCGGAGAGATGTGCCTGAAATGCCACGGAGATCCCGCGACGGATATTGATGAGGCGACCTTGGGGAAGCTGGAGAGCTTATATCCTGATGATAAGGCCAAAGGGCACAAAGTAGGAGGGCTTAGGGGCATGTGGAGCATTGCCATTCCTAAAAAGGAAGTGGTGCGAAAGCTGTAAAGAGAGACTGTCTGCTTGCTCATGGTTGTGAATTTCCGTCCCCGATCATTTCTCCAATCCAGAAAGGCTGCATGGCCTGAAAGGTAATGGTCCCTTCCTCGGCTTCTACGAACGTGGCATGGGTGACCTTGATAAATTGGCTGTCGGTATCGGTTTTCATTTCGATGAGCGTTTCATCTGGGGCATGGAGCTGAATGGAGCTTTGGGGAAACCATTTTTTGAAGGTTTTTTCCCTTACTGGAAAATAGCGGATAGGGCCGTCAAAGATCACCACGTTTATCAGGTCCAGCGTTGCTTCCAGTGCAAAAACATGACGGTGATCGTAACCAATGATGTTTACCGCGGTATGCTTGGTGGCGATAAGGTACTGAAGCCCTTCCTGCAGGTAATCGCCGGATGGACAGGTCAAGAAACGCAGGGGATACTGTTCTTCTAAAAGATTAAAATGCGCTTTTTGGTATTCGCGAGTCGCTAGGATGACATCGATTTTAATTCCCCACGAAAGCACCCTTTCTACCATCGGTTCTGCCACCAGGACCGTGGGAACCCATTCCAATAACGGAGCAATCTGCTCGTATGAAAGCTGTGCGGTATCCAAGAGGAGCAAGGCTGGTTCCTGCTGCTCTTTTACAAAATGATGAGAAGACATTACTTGACTGTTTTGAAAGAATGTTACGCTTCAAAGTAACAATAATTTTTCCGAAGATGGAAGTTGGTATGTACAGCTTACCCATTAGTGGAAGTTTTCGGATGAGGGTCCGCAATACCTGTGAATTACCACGTCTTGAATCCTAATTACTGCCAGTTTTTTTTTACTTTTATGGGGCAAATACCATCCGCTCCATCCGCGGAATGGCAGTATGGGGAAGCCGTCAAAAGAGCTTTCCTTTTTACCAAAAACTACAAATCAGATGGCGTTGACAAAACCGTTTAATTTCAAGCAATGGATAGAGGATAACCGGCACTTGCTCAAGCCGCCAGTGGGTAACCAACAAGTCTACAAGGGAAATGATGATTTTATAGTGATGGTCGTAGGAGGCCCCAATTCCCGGAAGGATTACCACTATAATGAAGGGGAGGAATTCTTTTATCAGCTGGAGGGAGACATTGTCCTGAAAGTGATCGAAGAAGGGAAGCCGAAGGATATTGAAATCAAGGAAGGCGAGATTTTCCTGTTGCCTCCCAAAGTGCACCATAGCCCCAGACGACCTGCCAATACAGTGGGACTGGTGATGGAGCGTTACCGTAAAGAAGGCGAGAAAGATGGCTTTATCTGGTACTGTGAAAATTGTGGAAATAAGCTATACGAAGAATATGCCGTGGTGACGGATATTGTAAGCCAGCTGCCGCCGATCATGGAGCGCTTTTGGAGCAATCCAGAAAATACCACTTGCCAATCCTGCGGGACCAAGATGGAAAAATAACCTTAAGTCCCCTGCACCCTAGACTAAAACAGTAAACTATGTCTTCATACCGCTACAGCTTGGCCTTTGCCCAAGAGAGGGACCGTGAGGATCCCCTGAGGAAATTCCAAAGTCGCTTTCACTTTCCTAAAGTAAATGGGGAAGCGGCCATTTATTTTTGTGGCAATTCCCTCGGACTTCAACCAAAAGCGGTCAGAGAACACCTTGATCGAGACCTGGAAAGTTGGGCCAGCAAGGCGGTGGACGGACATTTTGAAGGGGATGCGCCATGGTTTTCCGTGCATGAAAGGTCCAAAGCAGCGCTGGCGGAGATTGTTGGTGCGAAAAAGCATGAGGTGGTCGCCATGGGAAGTTTGACCACCAACCTCCATGCCCTGTTGGTCTCTTTTTACCAACCCAACGGAAAACGAAACAAGATTCTGACAGAAGCGGGTGCGTTCCCTTCGGACATGTATGCGCTGGAATCCCAGGTTAAATACCATGGACTGGACCCCGATGAAGCGATAGTGGAAGTTGGGCCACGACCGGGAGAGCATACGATCAGAACCGAAGATATCCTTCAAGCGATCTCCAAACATCAAGATGAGTTGGCCTGTGTGATGATGGCAGGCTTGCAGTATTATACGGGCCAGGTTTTTGACATGAAGGCCATCGCCAGTGCTGCCCATGCGGTAGGGGCTACGGTAGGCTTTGATCTAGCGCATGCAGCAGGTAATGCTCCTTTACATTTGCATGACTGGGGAGTGGATTTTGCGGCGTGGTGCAGCTATAAGTATTTGAATTCTGGTCCAGGAAACGTGGCGGGGATTTTTGTACATGAGCGGCACGGCAATAATCCGGCCCTCAATCGATTTGCTGGCTGGTGGGGACATGATGAGAAAGTTCGCTTTAAGATGGAAAAGGGCTTTGTGCCCATGTATGGTGCAGATGGTTGGCAAAACTCCAATGGAAACGTCCTTGGCATGGCAGCCCACCAAGCTTCCTTGGATATCTTCCAAGAAGCAGGGATGGTGCATTTAAGGAAAAAGAGTGTGCAACTGACAGGCTTTTTAGCTTTTTTGATCCGTGAGATAAGTGGTGAAAGTGGTGTGTTGGAAGTGATTACCCCAAATGCCGAAGCGGAAAGGGGGTGTCAATTGTCATTGCTGATCCACAAAGGCGGAAAAGCGGTCTTTGATGAGTTTTATCAGAACGGGATTGTGGGGGATTGGCGAAATCCCAATGTAATCAGGATAGCACCGACCCCTCTTTACAATAGCTTTGAGGATGTGTTTAGATTTGCCAAAATACTGGAACAATCCCTTTCAAAATTCGCTTAAATAAAGAGAACCTATTACAAACCTATTAATCTTATAAAACCGATGAAGAAAAATGATGTCAGCATTATTGGTGCAGGACTGATTGGTTCATTGCTGGGGATTTACCTCCAGAAAAGAGGGCTGGATGTTTCGATTTATGAAAAGAGGCCTGATCTGAGGGATAAGAAGTATGCTCCAGCAGGCCGTTCGATCAATATGGCACTTAGTGACAGAGGGTGGAAGGCCTTGGATAAAATTGGCCTGCGTGAAATGGTAGCACCATATGTCATTCCCATGTATGGGAGAAGGGTGCATGATGAACACGGAGAAACCTCCTTTTTGCCCTATGGAAAAGAAAACCAGGCGATTTATTCCATCTCAAGGGGAAAGTTTAACCATATGCTTGTGGATGAAGCAGAGAGGTATGGTGCTAAAATGAATTTTAACCATAGCTGTGAAGAGATCAGCATTGCAGATACGGCCATAAAAGTGGTTTTGCCGGACGGCACCCAGGAGTACCGTGAAACAGATGTGATTATTGGTGCTGACGGGGCGTATTCTTCCCTGCGGGACGCCATGCAGCGACAGACCAGGCTTAACTATAAACAGGAGTATATTTCCCATGGCTATAAGGAATTGACTATTCCTCCTACTGCGGAGGGGGAGTTTGCCATGGATCCCAATGCCTTGCACATTTGGCCGAGGGGGCAATTTATGCTAATTGCGCTGCCTAATCCTGATAAGTCTTTCACCTGTACGCTTTTCTTGCCGTTTGAGGGCGGAAAGGTTTGCTTTGACAAGATCAATGATGAAGAAGACTTGGAGAGTGTGTTTAAAACTTATTTTGCAGATGCTTTTGCCTTGATGCCTGACTTGAACAAGGAATATTTTGGCAATCCCACTTCATCCCTCATTAACGTAGAATGCTTCCCGTGGCTGGCCAATAAGTCAATGCTGATCGGTGATGCCTGTCATGCCATGGTGCCTTTCTTTGGTCAGGGCATGAACTGTGGGTTTGAGGATTGTTTTATCTTGGATGGCCTCATCGAAAAATATGGGACTACGTCTTGGGAATTGGTTTTTGAGAAATTCCAAAAAGTGAGAAAACCAGATACCGATGCCATCAGTGAAATGGCACGGAACAATTTTACCGAGATGCGGGACAGCGTCGCCAATCCACGTTTCCTTGTACGTAAGAAAATCGAAGCAAAGCTGCATGAACTGTATCCGACGGAGTGGATCCCGCTTTACACTATGGTGACATTTTCAGATATGAAATATGCGGATGCCTATGCCCAGGGCAAACTTCAGGATGAAGTGATGGATAAGGTGATGGAGGATCCCATGATCATGCAAAACTGGCAACAAGTTGATTATGGGGCGATTATTTCACAGATTGAGACGGCCCGAATGGTGTAGGATCTGTCGATATGCTACCAAAATAAAGCTATGAGAGCTGTTTATTTGATTTCCTAAAGAGGCTGTCTCATAATCTAAAATTCCCCATCACGAGCGGATCGTATGGCGAGGACTTATGAGGCAGCCTCTTGTGATTTTAGCCAAAGAAGTCCAGCAACCAATGGGTGTTATGCTCTAGCGCTCTACTTTTTCAGCTGAAATCGATTTTTATCCGTGGGGCTTACCGATACCGGTTTTTCTTCAGGATTTGTGCATCCATGGAAATACTTCCTGGACCAGAGAAGAACAGGGATACAAAGGTGGCCAAATAAAGCAGCCCAACTTCCTTGTTGCCGATGGGATCTCCTGAATGGATGATGAATACGGCCACGATCATGGTGATGGTCAGCGGGATCAATGCAAACCGGGTCATAAAACCAAGTGCCAATAAAATGGAGCAGAAAAACTCAGCGAAAATCGTTAGTTGTAAAGATACTGCAGGGCCTACGCCAATAGGGTCAGGGAATTTGGTTAATTGTTCACTGAAATTGGCGATTTTTGTCCATCCATGAGTCATCATCAAAGCGGCGGCGCCCACCCTTAGGAGTAACAATGCCAGGCTGCGTGAGATGGGACTATTGGAAAAGAGTATCTTTTTCATTTTGCTAAGCGAGATTTAGAAGTGATGTATAAAATAAAACGTAGAAATGATTAATCTATTGGAGTAGTGGTTTTGAAGTTTTATTCCCAAAGATGGTCGGGATAATCTCCTGCTTCATGGAGCCGCTTCAGCGCAGCTACCACTACGGGCTTATCTTCTGGGTAGGTCACGCCAAACCACGTCTTTCCGCCTTCCAAAATGGCGATATTGGCTTTTTTCTCTTCAATAAGCGTGTTGGCCACCGAGGGAATGTAAAATTCAGATTTGATATTGTCTTTGTTTTCTGGTAAGAAAGCTTTCCAAATTCTATCAGCTTCTTCGAAGAATGAAGGATGGAAACCCCAGCAATTCATACTCACGGGAGTATCTGGGGCGATAACAAGCGGATCATTTTCCTCCCTACTAACGATTTCATCCCCTTCACGTGCGATGGCGGTACGTTCAGTCATACCAATAAGTTGGAAATGTTCATTGGTCTCACAAACTCCCCTACTGACGGTTCCGTTTTCTGAAAGCACGTTTTTAAGGGCATATCCTACCATACAGTGAAGGTTTTCCTTGACATCATCTTTAAGGAAGGTGCCTAAAGCCTCAAATGCCTCTTTACCATAGAAGTCATCTGCATTGATCACGGCAAATGGCTCATTGATCACCTCTTTGGCACAGAGTACGGCATGTCCGGTGCCGTATGGTTTTTTTCTATCTGGAGCGCGATATTCCTCAGGCACTAAACTGTTCAGTGTTTGGACGACAAAGTCCACCTCAATTTTTCCTTCCAGTTTAGGCAAAAAAATCTCTTTGACGGTTTCAAGGATTTCTTGGCGTACGATAAAGACCACTTTACCAAATCCTGCTCGAATGGCGTCGAAAATGGAATATTCAATAATGGTCTCACCATGGGGGCCAAACCCTTCAATTTGTTTATTTCCTCCATATCGACTGCCGATGCCTGCAGCTAGGATTAAAAGTGTAGGTTTATTCATGAAGTTAAATGTTGAATTCGATATATCTGGTTTGTTTTGGCACATAAAATTAAGATAATCTTTATTAACCGCCCATAAACCGTGCTAAAATTTAAAAAACTCCAAAATCGATGTCGATTTCACCTGTTTATGTTATAAAAATTGGTTGTTGATCATTTGAAGGTGTGTTATTGTCCCTTTTTGGTTAAAATGTCAAAAATAATTGCTTTTATGGTGTCTGAAGTAATCAAAATTATTAAGTTTGTATCCGATTATTGAAAAATCGGTTATAAAAATAACCAATCAGTTTGTCAATTAACTAAAATGAAAAAAGTAGAAGCAATTATTAGAACATCTCGATTTGAGGTGATTCATCAGTGTATTGCCGCGCTTGGGGTCAAATTCCTTACATTTTATGAAGTAAAAGGAATGGGGCTAGAGCACGCAAAGATTGAAAAATACAGAGGGGTAGCTTATGAACCCGCATTTATCCCCAGAACAAAGTTAGAAATAGTGGTTACCGAAGAACTGGTAGAACCCGTGATCAACTGCATTCTAAAAGAGGGCCGAACAGGGCAAATAGGAGACGGGAAAATTTTCGTCACCGATGTGCTGGAAGCCTACAGAGTGCGAAATGATGACAAAGGAGCTGATGCCTTGTAGTGTATTGGTCTTCCGATTCTACCCTAACAAACGACATAAAGTAACCAAAAATTACCCATTCAGATGAATCAAGAATTATTTACCGTCAACAATGTGTGGATGATGGTAGCCACTATCCTGGTATTTATCATGCACTTGGGCTTTGCTTCCTTGGAAGCAGGTCTTACCAGGGCAAAAAACACCGTCAATATTCTATTTAAAAATACGATTATCCCAGCCATGGGGCTTTTGACTTATGCTTTTGTAGGTTTTAACCTCATGTATCCAGGAGAGGCTTTTACAGGAGGTTTCTTTGGATTGAGCGGGCTTGGCCTGAGTTTACCGGAAGGTTGGGACACCTTTAATTATAATGAAGGATATACGTTCTTCACAGATTTTATCTTTCAGGCCATGTTTGCAGCCACTGCGGCCACGATCGTTTCCGGGGCTGTGGCAGAACGAATCAAGTTGGGGCCTTTCATCATCTTTTCTACCCTTTATGTGGCCATTTGCTACCCCATCGTAGGTATGTGGAAGTGGGGAGGAGGCTTTTTGGATAGCCTGAGCACTCCATTTTATGATTTTGCCGGTTCGACCATCGTCCATTCTGTTGGCGGATGGGGTGCACTGGTAGGGGCTTACCTGTTGGGGCCAAGGATCGGAAAATATACGGATAAAGGAATGAAGGCTATTCCTGGTCATAACATCCCTATGGCCGTTATCGGCGTGTTCTTGCTATGGTTTGGATGGTTTGGCTTTAACGGTGGGTCTGTGCTTACCGCTGATCCAGGCACAGTTTCCAAAGTGTTTGTAACGACTTCCATCGCCGGTGCTGCCGGAGCTTTTGGTGCCTTGCTCTTCTCTTACATTAAATTCAAATCTTACGATATTACCATGGTCCTGAATGGAATCTTGGCAGGTCTTGTTGGCATCACCGCAGGAGCAGACCTCATGGGAGTAGGCGAATCTGCCATTATCGGTTTTGTCGGAGGATCACTAGTGGTCTTTGCGGTGGTCTTCTTTGATAAGGTGAAGATTGATGATCCTGTAGGTGCCATCTCGGTCCACTTGGTAGGAGGAATCTGGGGAACATTAGCGGTAGGTTTATTCGGCGACCTGGCTGGTTTTTCCCAAGTCATGTCACAATTGATCGGTATCGGAGCAGTTGGCGTATTCTGTGTGATTTTTAGCTTTGTGGTATTCTATGCCATGAAGAAAACGGTCGGTATCCGGGTGCATGAGCAGGAAGAAGTGGAAGGACTGGATATCAACGAACATAGCATGCGTGCCTATCCTGACTTTGCCACCAAGGAATAAGTTGAGGCCCTTTATGCCAAATGAGTTGAAGCTAAACGGCTTCGCTAAGCATTTGGGATGATGGCCGTCAAATGTCAGCATAAATTTTATTGCTACCCTAACAAACCAAAGCCCCACCGAGTAATTCGGTGGGGCTTTTCTATGTAAAAGGCTGGGGATTAGCTAAGAATTGAATCAATCGTAAGAGTTGGGAACTGGTGGCTTCCTTAATGGTAAAACCACATAACGAAAAATGCCACATCTTCCCAAAGACACCAAGTGGATGCTGTGCCTAGGCTTAAAGGAAATTATAATTGCGTTTTGCCATAGGGTCAGCGGCCTTTCATGGTTTCCGTAATCAAAGATATTGCCTCCAGGAATATGGCTTGATCAAAAAAATGTCCATCTCTGATAGAAGAGATGGACATTAACGAATAGATAGACTAAAGATAAAAATCGCTAGCGATAGAAAAATGTGAACTGAGAGTATAAATCTATGGCGAGCGTACCTTAAAATCAAACTTTCACATGCGCAGATATGCGCATTGATACGCAAATCATTCAATTGTGAATGAATAGGATTTGGACTTGTTTTGTATTACTTAAAATTGGTTTTTATAGCCAATAAGTGGTTTTAAAATTTATAGTGTGCCTTCAGCATTCTATCAGCGCTTATCCGTGGCGGCATAGCCACCAAAGATGTCAAGGAATAGGGATCAAGCAGAAAAGATGGGGAGTATCCTATTTCGATGGATAAATATGTTCTTCGCCACCTTTGGTTGCTGTTTGGCCACGGATGAACGCTGATAAACACGGATAGGATGCTTAAGAAATGGCAAATTAGTGTTATGGTGTATGATTTAACCTCGAAAGCTAGCCCCAAAGGGGCGGCACATTCATAGCCATGGGTGAAGCCTATGGTAAATTACCCCGTTCAACGTTTTCCGTTTTAACCGCATTGACCGCCCCATTCCCCACAACTTCCCGCTAAAACCCATTCGAGCGGATGGAGGAAAGGCATTGATTTAGCGGTGTGAAATTTTCTTTCATAAGAACATGTCGAAAATCATCCCCCCCCCCAGAAACATTGCTTGATCCAGGAACAGTGATAGACATCGAAATAGGCTAGCTCCAACTTTCCAGCTTGGTCTTGAGTTTGAATTCCATGTAGGGACAAAAAAAAAGAGGCTGCTCCAAGATTTGGATTAGCCTCTTTTTGGGTATAAAATAATAGTTGGTTGTCGTTTTTTAATTTCCTGCTTCGATATCTACTTCTAGATCAGCGGCCATTTCAAGCTCCACAGGGTCCAATACTGTAATTTCACCATCCACAGCAGGAACATTTAAAAGCGTATCCGCTTCATATTCCTCAGAGGGGTCAAAAATCACCGTATAATTACCTTCCACAAGTCCTCTTAACGCGAAGGATCCTGTTTCGTCTGCAAAAGTACTTACGGTATCTTCATTAATGACACCATAAACTACCGGGTGGGCTTCAATTGGCAATACTTGACCTTCAATGGAGGCTGACTCCTCCGCAATAACCCTAAGCACTGGTTTCAAGATATATTGACCGGAATTGCCAGCTTGAACAATGGATTTCGCAGCATCAAAATCAATGACCAAGTCGTATTGGATGCCCGCCATTAATTCTTGATCAAGCTGTAATTTTAAGCCACTTTGCTGGGCGCTGGGAGTGGTTAATGGAATTTCTTCTCCATCCATTACCAAGAAATTGTCCTCACCCAAAATCAGTCTCAGTTTAGAAATAGAGCCTGCAGAAATTTCTTCTGATCCGATGAAGGCTTCGTTTCCATTGACCAAAGATAGCAAGTTGATGTGGGCGTCTTCCTCATCATATGGAATATAAACCCAACCGTCACCCTCTTCCGGTTCATCACCAGGAAGAAGTTCTACTCCCAATACCTCAATCCATACTTCGTCGTAATCTGCTGGCGCATCTACGAGCGATACGTTTACTGTAGCTGCTCCTTCCATGGACTCTTCGTCATCCGAATTACAGGATGCCATTACGGCCAAGCCTGCGAGCCCCAGAAGACAGGTTTTAATGTGAAAATTTCGCATAGCAAATGATTAGTTGGTTTGTGGTTTTTCCATGAAACAATTAACATGCCATTATCGTGGTGTTCGTGGCCGTTTTTATCCATTTCACGTATGGATATTATTTTTTCATTGATTATTTCTATTGATCAGGATGCAATGAAGTCAAGAGGCGTTTAACCTAAAAAGTTATGAATCACGAGCTGGTAGCCAAGTCCGACCACTATCCCGCCAATGATGATAAGGGGTGAAGGGATTTTGGTAAATTGGAGCAAGAAATAAGTGAAGGCAATGGCAGCGATATTGAAAAAGTTTGCAGGCATGGGTTCGAACAGCAAATAGGCCGCGGCGATCAGCATGCCACAGCTAACGGCATTGATGCCCTCCAGTGCGGCACGTACAGGGCGGTACTTTTTCAGTTCGTCCCAGAACCGAATGACAAAAAATATCAAAAAGGTGCCGGGCAGAAAAATCCCCGCTGCAGAGACGAGGCCTCCGATAATGGCTCCTCCGGTTCCCAAACCGGCACTGCGCATGGACAAGGCACCAATATAAGAACTGATGCTAAAGGTGGGGCCGGGAACACCCTGTGAAATGGCATATCCTGTTAGGAACTCCTCCGAGGTAAGGTAAGCTTTAAATTCCACAAACTCTGTGTACAGGTACGGTACGAGTACTTGGCCGCCGCCAAAGATCAAACTGCCGTTACGGTAAAAATTCTCAAATAACCTGATGGGAAGAATTTTGGTAAAATGTCCCAAGGTGGCCGCCATGATTAGGACGCCTCCCCAAAGCAAGAAATTGGCCCATTGGATTTTAATGCCGCTTTTTTCCTCAATCTTAGGTTGCTTGTTAAATTTCAAGGAAGTGGTGATGCCGCCTGCCACCAACATAAAGGGAAAGATGTAAGGCGAGTTATAGAAGAAAGCGACAAAAGCGGATAGCAGCATCAGGACCATGGCCTCGGTGGTTTTTACCATCTTGCCAATGGTTTTTTGGGCGGCGTAAATGATGAATCCAATCGCCATAGGCTGGATAAATTTGGCGAAATTCAGGGAGCCCTTGGTTTGGGTCTGCAGAAAATCCACCAAAATGGCCGCTGCTGTCATGATGATGGTCGCAGGCAGTATCCAAACCAAAAGCGATAAGTAGGCGAGGTTAGGGCCGCCTACGCGATAGCCTATGGCTGAAATGGTCTGCGTAGAGGTGGGGCCAGGCAGCACCTGACAAAGGGCATGGAGTTCCCACAGCTCTTCTTCAGTGATATAGCGCCGTTTCTTGACCATGATGTCCAGGACCATGGCCAAGAAGGCCTGTGGACCACCGAAGGCCGTGACTGAAAGGGTGATGACATCCTTCAGGTAAAGGTAGTATTTTACTTTGCGGATGGTCACCGGCGCCTATTTGCGAAGTCCTAATTCGCGAAGTCTTTCCTCCAAAAACTCACCTGCTGTAGCGTCTGCAAATTCCTTTGGATTATCTTCGTCTACACAGCTGTCCAGACAAGTAAGGTCCATTTCGGATCTAGGGTGCATAAAGAACGGAATGGAATAGCGGCTGCTGTTCATCTTTTCGCGTGGAGGGTTGACCACACGGTGGATGGTGGATTTTAGCTTCTTATTGGTGAGCCGTTCCAGCATGTCTCCCACATTGACGACGAGCTGGTCTGGGAGGGCTGTAATGGGAATCCACTGGCCGTCTTTTCGTAGTACTTGCAGTCCGTCTGCACTGGCGCCCATCAGCAGGGTGATCAGGTTGATGTCTCCATGCTCCGCTGCCCGAACAGCGTCTGAAGGTACCGAAGCAGGATCTTCGATGGGAAAATAATGAATGGGACGTAAAATGGAATTGCCATGGAGCACTTTGTCTTCAAAGTACTGCTCATCTAGTCCCAAGTGTAAGGCAATCGCCTGCAGCATGGCTTTTCCAGCGGCTTCGATGGTCTGAAAAACCTCCAATGCTGTTTCCTGAAAGTCCGAAACTTCTTCTGGCCAGACATTTGGCGGATAGTCCTTTTTGAGGGGATCCGTATCCGGAATTTTGGATAATTCTTGGCCTACATGGTAAAACTCCTTTAAGTCTCCGGTATTCCTGCCTTTGGCATGCTCCTTTCCTTTACCGGTATAGCCTCGCTGATAGCCGATCTCTGGGCGCTCATACTTGGACTTGGTCTCATCATCCAAGGCAAAAAATGTTTTGATGGCGGTATACAGTTGGTCTTGTAGTGCCTGGGTCAGGCCATGGTTTTTGATGGCCACAAACCCAATATTTTCATAGGCATCGCCAAGCTTATGCACAAATGCGGCTTTCTGTGAGGCATCGCCCGAAGTAAAGTCGGATAGGTCTAAAGAGGGTATTTCGTTATAAAGGATTTCGCTCATGACTGGATTATTTTATCCTGCAAGGTAAATATTTTATAGGAAATTTAAATATCTTTAACTTAACCCAATTATCCTCCCGCTATGAAAAAGATTGTATTCGTTTGGTGTATCGCTAGTGTTTTTTGTCTTTCCTGTGCGTCGGATTCCAATAAAGAGACCACCAGCGAACTAAAAGATACTCCTGATATGGGCCAGACGGCAAAGAAGGATATAGCTTTTCACCATGAACAGCAGGAAAGTTCTTATCCAGATGCCATGTTGGAGCTGCACACTCCCCTCGAAAACCAAACGTTTGATGAAGGAGCGGTACCTTTTGAATTTAACATCAAAAATTATCCGTTTGAGCATGGGTGGAAAGGTTTTCAGCTAAAAATGATCATCAACGGCGCAGATCCCATTGGATACAATATGCCCATTTTCAGAAAGGAATTTGAAACGGGGACGTTTAAGGTGCTGGCATTTTTGGTAGATGATGAGGGACGGGCGCTCAAGGAATACGGCAATTACGTGGAAAGGGATTTTGTGGTGGGTGATTCGCAACCATTTCCTGATTCCGAGGACCCATACATTGCGGTCAACATGCCTGAAAACGGAGCGGTTTTCCAAGCAGGAGAAGCCATCCTGATAGATTATATTTTGGTTGGCGGTGATTTGGAGGAAGATGGCCTCCAGGTGAAGGTTACGGCTGATGGTCAGGAATTCATGACGCATGAGTTGGGGACAATAAGCATCCAAGGCTTGTCCAAAGGCTCCCAAAAGATTTCGATAGCACTTGTAGACGGCAGTGGCAAGGAGTTGCCCGGAATTTTTTCCAAAAGCATCAAGCAGGTGAAGGTGGAGTAAAGTAGGGGTGTTAGCCTACCTCAAGTTTCTGAGCACTTCTAATGACCGCACTTCGAAAAAGGTGTCCAAATGGAGTTTGTAAAACGTCAACAGTTCATCCAGTAAACGCTTTCGGATGGCTGCGGGAACCTTGATGCCGGGATCGAATGGGCTTTTTAAAAGTTCAGCGAAGTATTTTTTTTCTTCCTGGGCAAAAGCCGGGCTGTTTATATCCGGGTGTATTTGTTCAAAAAATTCCCCGGCAGTATCCGGTGCAAAGCCCAGAAAGCGAGAGGTTTCTAGCAAAAATGATAAGGGATAAGTACTCAGGCCAACTGTCTCACTGTCCAAAAAGGTGACCGATTGATAGATGAAGTCAAATAAATATTCGTTTTGATAGTTTTCGTATATGGCCTTGCTTAACACTTCTCCCACAAACATGGCTACTCCCGAACGGTGAAAATCGAACGGTATTCGCTGGAAGGGATAGTTCAGCTTTACTTCAGAGATGCGGTTTAGGGAGGCGTTTTCTTTATCATATACGACCAAGTCAAGTAAGCTTAGGGGTTGATAAAGGGCCATTTTCGATTTGGATTTGGCACTTCTGACCCCGTTGACAATATAGCTTTTTAGCCCTAGGTCCCGCGTAAAGATCTTCACGATAATAGAAGATTCGCGGTATTTGATGTAATGGATGACGATGCCCTGGGTCTTCTTCAGCATGGGTGGTAGTCAGTTTCCTAGGACTTGGTTTCGTAAAAACACGTTCTGCACCGAGCCTCATAGTTGTCTTTTTCTCCCAGCACGACCTTTTCCTTTGCAGGAGTGAGCCGGTAGCTGTAGGAGGCGAGGTCGCCACATTTCATGCAGATCGCATGTACCTTGGTGACGTATTCAGCACTGGCCAACAGCTGAGGCATAGGATCAAAGGGTTTTCCCTCAAAGTCCATATCCAAACCAGCCATGATCACGCGTTTACCGGCGATGGCCAGTTTATTGGCGACATGGACGATTTGTTTATCGAAGAATTGGACTTCATCGATGCCCACGACATCGCAGTCACCGGCCAAAAGCATGATGTCATCGGCAAACTGGACGGGCGTGGACCTGATCACCGTTTCATTATGAGAAACGACGTCACGATCATGGTAGCGCGTATCAAGGGAAGGTTTGAAGATTTCCACCTTTTGCTTGGCAATGAGGGCCCTGTTCAGGCGCCGGATGAGTTCTTCTGTTTTACCAGAAAACATCGATCCGCAGATTACTTCTATGTGCCCCTTTTTATCTTTAAGGGTATTATTTCCTATGACGGGTTCTATGAACATGGTTTTACAATGTTAAGGAAAATTACTGAACGATAACCCATAAAAGGCGTTGACTTTGAGGTGTCCGCTGCCTTTAGTAGGGACTAGCTTGATCCACCGTTATAGCGCTTCATTCGCCATAATCCATATGAGGTAGCTTATACGCGTCGTTAACCCGAATATGGATTTCCCCTTCTTTTAACTGGGTTTGACAGGTCAGCCGTTGATGGGGCTTGAGCTTTCCCAGGTTTCGAAAATACAATTCCCGATCGGTCGGTTCGGAGAGGTTTTCCATTCCCGCTGTCACGATCATCATGCAGGTGGTACACCGTCCTTTTTTTCCACAAGCATGCATCCAATCTACATTATTATCATGGATAATTTCGATAACTTTACGATCGGTTCCTTTTGAAGAAATCTCCTTGTGGTATAGGTTTTCAATTATTATTTTAGGCATCAATCTCTAACGACTACAGCAAATACAACAACTAATGAACGATAAAATTAACCTCAATTATTTAGAAAACTATGCTCATGATGTATCAGCAAAGATATGTGCTGAATATTTCGGTACCAAAAAGTACATGTCAGGGCAAGAAATCATCCAATTGACCCCCAGCTCGCAGGTTAATTTTATGGTGATCAAAACCTTGTTTGAAAAGTGGAATGAAGAGGTGGAGAAGATGAAGGCCAACCCTTTCTTTGACTACAGGGATATAGCCGTGTCCGAAGCCTTGAAGGAGTTTATGAATGTCCTTTCCCGTGCGATCAAAATCGAACATCAGCATTTTTTGCCACTGCTGGAGATCGCCGTGATGGATACCGTGCTCTTGGCCATAGATCCGATGGTTTATTTTTGGGGGGAAATTGAAAAAAGTAATGGGGCAAGTCCACATGCTCGCCTGAAGGCTTCCAAAAAGTACATCAAGTGGCATGAGAAATTCTTGAATGCGCTGATGGAAAAAGGGGGACAAGGGGATGCCGAAGTGTACCAAAAATCCTTAAGCGATACTTACCAGCAATTTCAAGAGCAGCTCGAATCTCCAAAAGCATTGCTGGAAAGCTTGGAACAAGTGGTGTCCATTGACTGGGGAGAGCTTATTCCTGAAGTGGAATCCCCTGAACCGGCTGATGCCTCAGCGGATAGCCAAGAGGAAGCTACAGCCATCCCATCCGATTCGGAGAGTGCCCCGGAAGAGCCTGCCGCTATTTCACAAGAAAGTGGTTCCTTTACTTCCCACGGGGACGGTATTGACCCCGCATTGGCTTGGGCGAGATTTGAAGCCGAGCAGAGTGGTGTGCTGAAAGGCCCTATCACCTCCATGGATGAGGGACTGGCCATTAACCAACGATTTATGTTTACCAAAAAGCTTTTTGACAGCAATCCAGACCTGATGGGACATGCACTGAAATCGATTGATGAATGCGATAGCTTTGTGGAAGCCATAGAACTTGTCAATGATCGCTATGTCACAAAGCTGGACTGGGATAAAGATTCCGATGAGGTCGCAGAATTTTTGCAGTTGATCTATCGGAAGTTTGACGAAAAATAGTATCTTACTGACCCTAACTCACCCGATATTCATTATTCAGATTTCATAGTCTTGCCATCCTGTTCACAATGGGAATGATGGGACTTTATTGCTTACTATAAAAAGTGAAAATGTATAAAATCGGTTGTTTCCTATTTCTCCAAAGCCTATTGATATTCTCCTTGTCGGCTCAAATAATTTCCACTCCTTCCACTTCAGGAAGAAATTCCCATCCCAACTTCGTGCTTATTGTAGCTGATGACCTAGGGTATGGCGATTTAAGTTTTACTGGCAGCACCCAAGTCAAAACCCCTCATATTGACGAGCTTGCAGCATCTGGTGTTTTTTTTCCAGAGGGCTATGTTTCCTCTGCAGTGTGTAGTCCATCTCGAGCGGGCCTACTTACCGGTCGTAATCAAGTGAGTTTTGGCTATGACAATAATCTGGCAAATAGTCAACCTGGATTTGATCCTGCTTTTTTGGGATTGCCGGTAAATGTTAAGACGGTGGGTGACCACCTAAAGAAACTGGGATATGTTACCGGCTTGGTAGGAAAATGGCATTTAGGATATGAAGATCAATTTTCTCCTTTAAATCGTGGTTTTGATGAATTTTGGGGATACCTGGGAGGAGGCCATGATTATTTTGAAGCATCGGAAGCTAAGCGTGGGTATAAGGCCAAGATTAAATGCAATTATAAAACTCCTCAGGAAATCACTTATATTACAGATGACAAAGGAGACGAATGTATCAACTTTATTCAGCGTCATAAGGATGAGCCATTTTTCCTATATGCTTCATTCAATGCACCGCATACGCCCATGCAAGCTACGGCTGAAGATTTGGCCATCTATCAACATATCGAGGATAGAAAAAGGAGGACCTATGCCGCCATGGTGCATCGATTGGATATAAATGTGGGGAGGATTGTCGAAGCTGTGGAGGAGGCTGACTTACTTGAAAATACTATTTTCGTTTTTATCAGTGATAATGGTGGGCCTGTGATGACCAATGGTTCCATCAATGCACCATATAATGGTAAGAAAGGCACGCTGCTGGAAGGAGGCATCAGAGTACCCTTTTTCATAAGTTGGCCTGGGCATCTTGAACCTGGAAAAGTCTTTGAGCATCCGGTAAGTTCATTGGATCTCACGCCTACCTTTGTTGCACTTGCGGGTGGGGAGTCCAAAGAGGAAGATCAATTCGATGGTCTCAACTTAATGCCTTACCTGCAAGGGGAGAAGGAAGGTGCGCCACATGATGAGATGAAGTGGAAATTTACCGTTAGTGCAGCGATCCGAGAAGGAAAATGGAAATTGGTAAGGCTCCCAGACAGGTTGCCGATGTTATTTAACCTCCAAACGGATTTTTCAGAGCAATATGATGTAGCCTTGGAAAATTTAGCAATTACCAAAAACCTTCTCAAGAAACTTGGGGATTGGGATGTTAGGTTACCACACCCGTTGTTCTTGGAGGGTGCTGAATGGCGTAAAGTACAAGTAGGCCAATACGACAAAAAATATCCCATTGTCCAACCTCGCTAAAGCTCAGTTCATCCTTCCAAGCAGTTGAATGCGGTGGCTGTCCAGCTTGATGAAGATAAACAGCAAAATGGTAAAAGACCATAAGGAAGATCCGCCATAGCTAAAGAAGGGCAGCGGAATTCCCACCACTGGAAACAGGCCAATGGTCATGGAGATATTGATCATAAAGTGAAAGAGCAAGATGGATATGACACAGTAGCCATACACCCTGGAAAAACGGGTCTTCTGTCGTTCGGCAAGAAAAACCAATCTGATCAGTAGGGCTACAAATAACAACACCACTATCAAGCTGCCTATCCAACCAAATTCTTCTCCAAGGGTACAAAAGATAAAGTCGGTATGCTGTTCTGGCACAAAGTCAAACTTGGTCTGGGTACCTTCAAGATAGCCTTTTCCCCAAAAGCCGCCGGATCCGATGGCGATCTTGGACTGGGTAACGTTCCAGCCTACTCCTAGCGGGTCTATATCTGGGTTGAAGAGAACCATGATCCTGTTTTGCTGGTGCTGGGGCAGTTTGGAGACCACGAGATCCAAACTGTAGGAATAAGCGATGATGGCGATGCCGATCATGCACAATGTCACAATGCGCTGCCAGTTCTTTTTGCCCATTAAGATCAGGACTAGGGTCAGTCCAGCCACGGGAAGAGCGATGTAGAGGTTGTTGTCTACGGCAAGGGAAAGCAATGATATGGCGATAAATACCAAGGCAAAGACATAATATTTTTGTGGCATCCCTTCCCGGTAAAGCATAATAAAAAATGCCATGTAGACCATCGCCGTACCTGTATCTGGCTGCAGCATGATGAGTGACACCGGCAACATGATGATGAGGATGGCCTGAAACTGGAATTTGGGCCGGCTAAGGTCAAAGGAAGGTTTTTCGATGAATTTGGCCAAGGCAAGTGCCGTGGCAAATTTAGCAAACTCTCCAGGCTGGAGGCGGAACGGACCGATTTCAAACCATGCACGCTGGCCGTTGATTTCCTTGCCAATGAAGGGCGTCAGTAAGAGGATTAGCAGGAAAATGCCGTATAAGATCAGGCTGAGGTTATCAAAGAGCCGATAATCAGCGACCATGATGACCGTGATCAGCAGCACCGCGGTGCCAATCCATACCAGCTGCTTTCCACTGTTGATGCTGAAGTCAAAGATACTTTTGGCAGCTTGTTCATCGTAGACTGCCGCATAAATATTGAACCACCCGATCATGACCAAAGCGCCGTAAAGCAAAATGCTCAGCCAGTCGATTTTATTGATATATAAGTCGTTTTGTCTCACGTCAGTCTCCGAATTCTCCAGCCAGTACATATTCTTCCAGTGCTGGTCTTTCTGTATGTCCTCTCAAATATTTCTCGATCATCAAGCTGGCTGTGCTGGCAGCTGCTCGTCCTCCCCAGCCTGCGTTTTCTACGTAAACGGCAATGGCAATTTTGGGATCCTCCTTGGGGGCAAATGCCACGAAAACAGAGTGGTCTTCCCCATGAGGATTTTGCGCTGTTCCGGTTTTCCCTGCAATGGTGATGTCCTTGATGATTGCCCTCATGGCCGTGCCATACAATGCTTCGGCCATGGCGTCGTGCACCATGTCGAAATGATGGGCTGATACGCCTACATCGTGTTTTGTGGTATATTCTTCTGGAATATTGTTCGGGTCACCGTTAATGGCCTTGATCAGATGTGGCGTGTAATAATAACCTTTGTTCGCAAAAATAGCCGCTAAATTGGCCATCTGAAGTGGCGTTACCAACATCTCTCCCTGCCCAATGGAGAGGGAATAAATCGTACTGTATTTCCAGCGTCCTTCTCCGTAAATTCTATTGTACAGCTGACTGGAAGGAACACTGCCACTATTCTCATATGGCAAATCCACACCAAGCTTATGGCCTAGGCCAAATTTCTCTACGGCCTCATGCCACTTGTCCAAACCGATTTGTGTATCGGTATAGGTGTTGGTGGAGACATCTTGGTTGATCATCTGCCGGAAAGCTTGATAATAGTATGGATTGCAGGAGTTACGTATAGCCCCGAAGAGGTTTACCGGACTCGGGTGATTGTGGCAAGCGACCAGTGCTTTGTTACAGGCAAAGGTAGTGTTTGGTGTCAAAATGCCCCATTGCAGGCCAATAAGCGACTGGACGACCTTAAAGATAGAACCTGGAGGATATTTGGCTTGAATAGGCCTGATGAAGAGTGGTTTGGTCGTGTCTGAAAGCAGCACATTATAGTTTTTGCTGTAGGCTGCCCCTGCCAAGAGGTTTGGGTCATACACTGGTGCAGAAATCATGGAGAGGATTTCACCGGTCTTTGGCTCGATGGCCACGACCGAGCCCCTTTTTCCCTTCATCAACTTTTCCCCGTACTTCTGTAATTGCAGGTCGATGGTGGACTGGAGGTTCAGCCCTGCCACGGAGGCAGTGTCCAATGCTCCGTTTTTAAAGGATCCTTTGTCTACGCCGCGTACATTGACCATTTTGTACTTGGCTCCTTTCTTTCCCCGAAGGATTTTTTCATAATAGGATTCCAGGCCGGAATGACCGATGTAGTCCCCTTGGCTGTAGTAGTGCATGGTGTCCCGTTCGAGTTGGCGGGGGACGATCTCTGCGATGTACCCTAGGGCACTGCCGGCAATGGAGTCGGGGTAGGCCCTGACGGACCTGGTCATGACGAAAAGGCCAGGGTAATCAATCAAGTAATCCTGGATTTTGGCAAAGTCCGTGGTGGAAATCTGCTTGATCAGTGGGGAGGGTTTTACCCAAGAGTATTTTTTGGCAGCAGTGTACCGCTCGATCAGCTTTTCTTTTTCGATCTGAAAGATATCGCAAAACTTTGCGGTATCCTCAATACTGAACTCCTGCGGTATGACCATAAGGTCAAACACCGGGTTGTTATGGACCAGAAGCTCATTATGGCGATCTGATATCAATCCCCTGTAAGGATAATCCACGATTCGTTGGACTGCATTTCGTTCGGCACGCCTGAGGAAACTATCATCGACCACTTGGATCATAAAGAGTTTGGTCAGGAGAATTACCCCGACGATAATGATCACGATGACGATGACACTGTGTCTATTTTCGTTCATTTAAATGCCTCTCCTTTTCTTATAGAACAATACCTGAACGATCATTCCGATGATAAACGTAAAAACCGTGCTGCTAAGGGTTTTGTAAACCATTGGAATATACAAGGAAGTCCCCAGATTATCAATTAAGAAGAAAGTCAGGTGATGCAAAAGTATTAGCGGAACGCTGTACATCAAAAACCAGCCCATACCCATGTTGAGGAGTGTGGGAGGGGTGTTGGAGTCATAGCCTCCCGTGGGTGTGATGACCGTAATCCATGGTTTTCTGAAAAAAGCCAACATGACGGCACTGGCCGTATGGATGCCCAGGCTGTCGTAAAAAATGTCGATTGAAAAGCCCAATACAAAAGCAATGACCATCAAGGGGATGGTTTTGATTTCGATGGGAAGCAATAGCAAGTAAATGACATACAGAAAACAAAAGGCCATGCCAAATAGTACCAAGTTTTTTAGGATCAAAACTTGAACGATAAAATAGAGAAAAATACCTCCGATAGAAGCGATGACTGTTCTACTATTCATTGACGATTTCGGTGATTTCCTGAAGCGAATCTAGTTCTGCTTCCCGATTGTTTTCTACTAAATATACATACGTGAGGGTGCTGAAATTTGCCGCCAAATCAATGGTGATATCCAGGTAATTGGTGTCTGTGCCATTGCTGACCGAATCCACCGTTCCCACGAGGATTCCTTCAGGGAATACCGCATTGTATCCAGAAGTGACCACGGTATCGCCATGGGCTACCTGAACGTGTCTGGGGACATATTTTAGCTTGGCTTTTTGTGGGTTTTTACCATCCCATTGGGTAGACCCGAATACATCTGTTGCTCTTATTTTGGAGGAGACCAGGAGGTCTGTATGGAGTAAGGAGATGACCGAAGCATAATGCCGGCTGACTCCTTTTACACGCCCGACGATACCATCTCCGTTAAAGACGCCCATGCCTTCCTTGATGCCATCTTCAGCACCTCGGTTTAGCGTGATGTGGTTATTCCTCAGGTTGATGGAGTTGTTGATGACTTTGGCGGACCTAAAATCATAGGTGCTCTCCATCAGGCTGTCCAGCGGGATGTTGACACTGTCTTTGACAGGGCTGAGGTTTGCCAGCTGCTTCATCAGCAAGGCATTCTTTTTCGCCAGTTCCTCATTGGATCTGCCCAAGGTGAAGTACTCCGTAAAATTATCTTTGGTACTGAGAAATGCTCCGGTAAAGCTATTCGAACTATTGAAGAAGACGGCCCCTTGCGGTGAATTATAAGAAACGATCAACCAAATGGCGACAGTTTCCAAGGTGACAAACAGCAAGAAGGCCCTTATACTATATAGAAATAATAAAATGCGTTGCATTCAGTCATCAGGTCATCAGCACGGTTCGGAAACTATTTATGTTTTTCAGGGCAGTGCCTGTTCCTCGCACTACCGCTCTTAGCGGGTCCTCGGCGATATGAATGGGCAGCTTGGTCTTTTGATGAAGCCTTCTGTCCAAACCTTTAAGAAGCGCACCCCCGCCGGTCAAGTGAATGCCATTGTCATAAATATCGGCAGATAGCTCCGGGGGAGCAATTTCCAAGGCCTTTAGGACAGCTTCTTCGATCTTAGAGACGGACTTATCGAGTGCAAAGGCTATTTCAGAATAGGAAACTTTGATCACTTTTGGAATGCCGGTCATCAGGTCACGACCACGGATTTCATAATCCTCCGGTGCGTCGTCAAGCTCTGTAAGGGCAGACCCAATGGCAATCTTTACCTTTTCGGCAGAGCGCTCGCCGATCAGCAAGTTGTGCTGCCTCCTCATATAATCCAAGATGTCCTTGGTGAAGGTATCGCCCGCTACCCTGATGGATTGGTCGGCGACGATGCCGGAAAGGGCTATCAAGGCAATTTCAGTGGTACCCCCACCGATATCCACGATCATTGATCCCATGGGCTTTTCTATATCGATACCGATACCAATGGCCGCGGCAATAGGTTCGTATACCATGTACACTTCCTTGGCACCGGCATGTTCGGCCGAGTCCCGTACCGCTCTTTTCTCTACTTCTGTAATCCCCGAGGGAATACAAATGACCATCCGATGAGATTGGGGAAACATTCCCTTTTTATGCCCGGGGATCATTTTGATCAGGCCACGGATCATTTGTTCCGCCGCGTAAAAGTCAGCGATCACACCGTCTTTAAGCGGGCGGACAGTTTTAATGTTTTCATGCGTTTTTTCATGCATGTTCATGGCTTCCCTTCCCACAGCCAATATCCTGTTGCTGGACTTGTCAATGGCTATAATGGAAGGCTCATCCACTACAATTTTTTCTTTATGAATTATAAGGGTATTTGCAGTACCTAAATCTATTGCTATATCACTTGAGAAAAAGTCAAATAATCCCATCCTGGTAGTTTTACTTAGAATTTACGTTTGAGTTGATCGTTTAAAGTTAGCATTAACAATGCTTAAATAAAACGAGGGACGACAAAATTATTACCTTAATTTGGATTTCTAATAGTGACCACTGACTTTTTTTAAGTCACTTGCACAGAGATACAAACAGCCTTGATACCAAAGCCCACTTGAAGCAGGATAATAATTGATTTTTGGGTGATGCCAGATTGTCGAACCAAGCTTTGGCCACAACAAGCAAAAAACAGTCCAATTGTGTGTTTGGCCTGTTATTTTCCTAGAGTCAAGCCCGGTTGCCTAACGGCATGAGGGGCATTCAAAATGTGCATCTCATCAATCCACATTTCAAATGCGGATTAGATGGTGAGTGGCCTTACTGTAGGAAGGTCGTTACAAATCTCTACCCGTCAATGGCACAAAAAAAATCCCCAGCAATTCTGCTGGGGATTGGAAAACTATTGTAGCGGGATAGTTTAATGTTTGAAGTGCCTTACACCCGTCATCACCATGCTCATGCCCACCTTGTCGCAGTAGTCGATGCTGTCTTGGTCTTTGATGGATCCACCGGGTTGTACCACGGCGGCGACGCCTTCTTTGGAGGCGATTTCCACACAGTCTGGGAACGGGAAGAACGCATCGGATGCCATTACGGATCCTTTCAGGTCGAAACCAAATGATTTGGCCTTCTCGATGGCCTGCTTTAGTGCGTCCACTCGGGAGGTCTGGCCTACACCACTGGCAAACAATTGATCTTTATTGCTCAGCACGATGGTGTTGGATTTGGTATGCTTGCAGACCTTCGCCGCAAATACCAGTGCGTCTTTTTGCTCGTCAGTAGGGACGACTTTGGTCGCGACCTTGAAATCGTCTTTGGTTTCGGTGGCCAAGTCTTTGTCCTGCTCGATGATACCGTTAAGCAATGTTTTGATCTGCTTGGTGCCGCCGACACTGGTTTTTTGTACCAGCAAAATCCTGTTTTTCTTGCCTTTCAGCACTTCCAGGGCATCCTCGTCAAAAGCAGGGGCGATCAAGACCTCAAAGAAAAGGCTGTGCATTTCTTCAGCGGCTGCTTTGTCCACCGGCTGGTTGGTGATCAGGACACCTCCAAAGGCCGATAGGGTATCTGCCTCAAATGCTTTTTGGTAAGCTTCTTTTACGGTGGCACCTTTTGCGACGCCGCATGCATTGTTGTGCTTAAGGATGGCAAAGGCCGTTTCTCCGTCAAATTCAGCCATGAGCGCCACTGCAGCATCCACATCTACCAAATTATTATAGGATAGCTCTTTCCCGTTTAGCTGGTCAAAAAGGTCGTCCAGTTTGCCGTAGAAGTGGGCTTTTTGATGTGGGTTTTCTCCGTAACGAAGCGCCTTGGAGTGGTGCTCACTTACTTTCAGGGCTGGAATTTCTTCCGTTTGGTTGAAGTAGTTGAAGATATGTGTGTCGTAGTGGGAAGACACTTGGAAAGCCTTGGCCGCAAAATATTTTCGGTCTTCCAAGGTAGTGCCTCCTTGGTTGTTTTTCAATCGCTCTTCCAGTTCTCCGTATTGGTCGCGGGAAGCAATGATGGTGACATCCTTGAAGTTTTTGGCCGCTGCCCTGATCAGGGAAATTCCACCAATGTCGATTTTCTCAATGATGTCCTGCTCAGAAGCACCGGAAGCAACGGTTTCTTCAAACGGATAAAGGTCTACAATCACTAAGTCTATGGCAGGGATGTCAAATTCCTGGGCTTGGGAAAGGTCTCCTTGGTCTTCTCTTCTGTGGAGGATGCCTCCAAAGACTTTAGGGTGGAGTGTTTTTACTCTTCCTCCAAAGATGGAAGGATAACCTGTCAGGTCTTCTACAGCAGTTACTTCTGCACCTTGATCTTCGATGAACTTTTGTGTTCCTCCGGTGGAGTAGATTTTCACGCCTTGGGCTTTCAGCTGGGCAATGATCGGTTCAAGATTGTCTTTGTAAAAGACCGAGATAAGGGCAGATTCTATTTTCTTAACAGCCATTTTTTGAAGTATTGAATGAAATAGGTTTGCTTAATTTTGTTTTAAACTGCAAAGGTAGGAAAATCAGCCGATTAAAGCAGGCTTTCGATGACTTTTGGAAAATATTTGTGTTCCAAAGCATGCACCTTATGGGCAATTTCGTCAGGACTGTCTGTCTCCTCCACTTTCACGCTTTCCTGAAAGATCACCCGGCCATCGTCATATTTTTCATTCACATAGTGAATGGTAATGCCTGTTTCTTTTTCGCCTTTTTCCTTTACCGCTTCGTGGACACGCATGCCGTACATGCCTTTGCCGCCAAATTTGGGAAGCAGTGCCGGGTGGATGTTGATGATCTTTTCGGGAAACATCTGAATCAGCCCATCTGGCACTTTTAGCAGGAAGCCGGCCAGTACCACCAGGTCAATTTCTAATGCTTCGAAGGTTTTTTCGAGGAGGCCTTCGTCCATTTCTTTTTTGGAAAAGGAAATGAAGGGGATGTCATGGTTTTTGGCTCTTTCCAGCACATAAGCGTCCTTTTTATTGGATGCAATGATGGCGACTTTCCCTTTGGTGGAGCCATTGAAGTGTTTGATGATTTCTTCGGCATTGCTGCCGTTTCCAGAAGCGAGTATGGCGATTTTTTTCAATTGAAAACAGGTTTGGATGCGTTTAACAACGTTTAGTAAGCAAAAATAATCATAATTTATCGTTTACCCGAAAAGGGAGGTGTAGCGGGGTTTAGTGTGATGGCATCGGGTGCCCAATCGGAGGTATTCCCCCTTGTTGATTGATCGACCAATATAATCCGTTCCATCCAAAGAACAAAGGTAACGCTTCCATCTCATGGGCAGCCTTAAGTACTTTGCCTCGACCATGTTCTCCGCCTGTCAGCATTCTTCAAAACATACGCCAAATTTTAATGCATTATAGAAAAGCCATGCTCATCACCCCTGTGAGCATGAGGATTTTAGAGAGTTTGCTGAGCCTGGTAAAGTGTGATTTTCGGTCGGCCTGGTAAATGAGGTACATAAAATAAAGGAACAGCAAGCCGATCAAGCCAAAATATAAGTAGAGTAAGGGTTGGTCTATCTTATAGGCGACCACGATGATGGACGTTACAAATACCGTGGCGATGATAAAGATGATGTTCTTGGTCGCCCGAAAGCCCAGCACCACCGGTAAGGTTTTGCAGCCATGTTTTCTGTCTCCTTCCCGATCTTCGATGTCTTTGATGATTTCGCGGATGAGGTTGATGAAAAAGGCGAAAATAGCATAAGCGAGCACCACTAAAGCGGACTGTTGATAGTAAAACCCCACGATCCATATAGCCAATGCGGTCAGTAAAGCCACGGCCAGGTTGCCGACAAAAGGGAGGCGTTTGAGGGAATTGGAATACATCCAAAGCAAGATGGCTGCAATAAAATGAATGGCTCCCACTTTCAGGCTGACCAAACATGCCAAACCAATGCCTACCAGGTTGAAGAAAGTGTGGAGAAACATCACCACTCTGCGGCGCATTCCCTTACCAATGACGACCTCGTCAGGTTTGTTGATATAATCGATCTTGACATCGTAATAGTCGTTTATCAAGTAACCGGATGCCGCGATCAGGATGGTGGAGGTGATCAATAGGTAAATTTTGGGATCCAAAAGTGCAGGAGTGCCCGTTTGGGTTTCTTCTACCAGAAAATACGCTGTCATCAGCTGGGCAAAAGCCATCATCAGCAGGTTATCTGTTCTGATGATCCTTAAAAAAGCAGTAAATGAAAAAGCTTTTTCAGCTGATGGCGAGTGATTCATACTTCAAAAATACGCGAAAGTCTCGTATATGTTCCAGGTCGAGCTGCTTTTCATCAAAAAGAAAAAACCATTCGCTATTTAGCGAATGGTTTTTTGATTAATAAACCCCTAATTAAAATTATAATTGTACGATAAAATTAGGTAAAATACTTGATTTTACCGTCCTGTACTGTCTTGTATGCCATGATCTTTGAAAAAAAGGTTATTTTTTCAAACTTAATTGCCAATTCCAAGCATCGCGAAGGGCTTCTTCGAGTCCAAATTGCGGTGTCCATCCCAAGACCTTGGAGACTTTATCGGTATTGGCCCATACTTTTTCAATATCGCCTGATCTTCTTGGACCGATTTCATAATTCAGCGGTTTTTCACTGACCTTTTCGAAGGCCTTGATCACCTCCATGACGGTATTCCCATTTCCGGTGCCCACGTTGAAGAGGTCGATGAAATTTTCCGGCTGGTCCGCGAGGTACTGAATGGATTTTACGTGTGCATCAGCCAAGTCCATCACATGGATATAGTCCCTGATGCAGGTGCCGTCGGGCGTATTGTAATCGTCCCCGAAAACGGTGATCTTTTCTCTGATACCCGCGCCGGTTTGGGTTACGAAGGGGATCAAATTGGCCGGTACTCCCAATGGCAGCTCTCCAATAAGGGAGGATGGATGGGCGCCGATGGGGTTAAAATAGCGCAAGGCCACGACTCTTGCGGGAGCACCACTTTTGACATGATCGGTCAGGATGTCTTCACATATTTTTTTGGTGTTTCCATAAGGACTTTCGGCATCTTTTCTCGGAGTAGTTTCCTTGACGGGAAGTTTGTCAGGCTGGCCGTACACGGTACAGGAGGAAGAGAATACAATGTCCTTAACACCAAATTGTTTCATGGTTTCCAGCAGGATAATAAGCGAATTGATGTTGTTGCTGTAGTAGGTAAGTGGGATTTTGGTGCTTTCTCCCACTGCTTTGGAAGCGGCAAAGTGAATGACGCCTTGTAGGTCGTTTTCTTCGAAAACAGCCTGCATAAATTTCCGGTCATTGCAGTCGCCTTCGTGGTATTTTACGGGAGCTCCCAGGATCTTTTCCAGGCCGTTGAGTACTTCTTTGTTGGAATTGGAAAAATTGTCCACGATGATGGGCTCATAGCCCGCATTGACGAGCGCTACAGCCGTGTGGGATCCGATGTAGCCTGCTCCGCCTGTGATTAAAATCTGTTGCATGAAATGTAGTTGTTTTTACGGGGGTTATGGGTCGACAAATGACGTAACAACAAATATAATTTAAACCTGTCAGGCATGAAATTTTTCTTGGTTTTAAATGGGTGAAAACTAATTTTTTTAGTTGGAAGTTAATATCTTACACTGGGTGATATTGGTCAAAAGAATATAGAGTTTTTTTGATCATTGCGCCTGAAGAATAAAACCCAAATAATAATAACACTAGTATGATGAATTTTCAATTGACAGAAAACCAGTCCATGATTGCACAAATGATCAGGGATTTTGGAGCCAAGGAAATCACTCCATTTCGGAAGGAATGGGATGATCACCAAACTTTTCCACTGCCACTTTTTAAAAAGTTAGGAGAACTGGGCTTGATGGGAGTCCTTATTCCAAGTGAGTATGGGGGGAGTGGGTTTGGTTATTTGGAATATGTAACCGCGATCTTGGAGCTGGCCAAGCTGGACCCTGGGATAGGACTGTCCATGGCCGCGCACAACTCCCTTTGTTCTGGGCATATCATGCTCTTCGGGTCGGAAGAGCAAAAGCAAAAATACCTGCCAAAGCTGGCTTCTTGCGAATTTTTGGGAGCTTGGGGCCTCACTGAGCCCAATACCGGATCTGATGCCGCTAATATGAAGACGACAGCGACGGCAGAGGGTGATTATTTTGTGCTGAACGGGGCAAAGAACTTTATCACCCATGGTGTTTCCGGGGATGTGGCGGTGGTCATCGCCAGGACTGGCGAGGTAGGAGATAAGCATGGCATGACCGCTTTTGTGGTCGAAAAAGGTACTGAAGGATTCCGTGGAGGGCGAAAGGAAGATAAGCTGGGCATGAGGACTTCCGAGACGGCAGAATTGATTTTTGAGGACTGCCGGGTGCATAAGTCTCAGATATTGGGTGAAGTAGGGGAAGGATTTATCCAATCCATGAAGGTATTGGATGGGGGGAGAATTTCTATTGCGGCACTTTCGCTGGGGATTGCGGAAGGAGCATTTGAGGCAGCCCTTAGTTACTCGAAGGAGCGTCAGCAGTTCCAGAAGCCCATCAGCGCTTACCAGGGGATTTCTTTTAAGCTGGCAGACATGGCCACCAAACTCGAGGCGGCCAAGTTGCTGACGTTTAAAGCGGCAGATTTAAAAAACCGAGGAGAGTACGTAACCTTGGCCAGTGCCCAAGCAAAATATTATGCTTCTGAAATAGCTGTGGAATTGGCCAACGAGGCCGTTCAGGTATATGGAGGCTACGGTTTTACGAAGGATTATCCCGTGGAAAAATATTACCGGGACGTCAAGCTCTGCACCATCGGAGAGGGAACTTCCGAAATACAAAAAATAGTGATTTCAAGAGAGCTACTGAAGTAGTCCTGTGTTTACTTCCAGACGTGGACAAACAAGGTGCTCCGGTAACTTGTTTGTCCAACTAAAGGAGGGCAGTTTTGGGAACGGATGAAGCGATGTTGGAAAAGGCCTTTTTTTGAACAGGGTGCTGCTATTTTTCCTTATTAAAATATAGCGTAACTTTGCCGAAAATATTCCGCCTTTTCATGCAAAAGAACGCTCGTAAGAACATCATCTACTCCATCATTCTACTTTTGGTGGTATTTCTGGTTTACCTTTACAGACAAAATCAACAAAGCCCTCAACTTCCGACGCCCGAAAAGGATGGGAAAAAGACGATCACCGGTAAGACCATGGGGACAAGTTACCGCATCGTTTACCTGGATGAGCAGGGGAGGGATTTTAAGCCTGCAGTAGATTCCTTATTAGAGGTGTTTAATCAGTCCTTATCCACTTATATCCCCGATTCAGAATTGAGCCGGTTTAATGACGGAGATACATTGGCTTTTGAGTCGGTATACCTTCCTACGGTGCTGAAAACCAGCAAAGATATCTTTCGACGTACAGATGGAGCATTTGATCCTACGGTGGGCCCACTGGTAAACGCTTGGGGTTTTGGGCCAGAAGGAGCACAATTAAAGGACAGTGTCAATATTTTCCAGCTATTGCGCTTGATAGGTTTTGAGCATATTCAGTTTGATACGGAGAAAGTTTGGAAAACCCAGCCCGACACGTATCTGGATTTCAGTGCCATTGCCAAAGGTTACGGGGTCGATGTGGTCGCTGGATATTTGCAAGATGAAGGAATTGACGATATGCTGGTGGAAATCGGTGGAGAGCTGGTGGCACGCGGAACCAATGAAAATGGGGAGCTTTGGAAGGTGGGCGTAAACCAGCCCAGTGAGGATGTCACGGCCAATGATATTTTCAGCATCATCGGATTGGACAATAAGGGAATGGCCACGTCAGGGAACTATCGCAATTTTTATTACAAAGACAGCGTACGTTATTCCCATACCATCGACCCCAAGACTGGCCAGCCCGTAAACCACCGGCTGCTCAGTGCCACGGTGGTGGCAGAAGACTGCATGACCGCAGATGCCTTTGCCACGGCCATGATGGTAATGGGGACGGAAAAGGCGATCGCACTTCAAAAAGGCCAAGAGGACATCGATGTCTTTTTAATTTATAGCGATAGTTTGGGGATGCAGACGTATATCAGTGAAAAACTCAAGCCTTTTGTTTCGTATATCAAGGGAGAAAAAGAATAGAAATGGTCGTTAAAATCCTAGTACTTTTTTTATCGGCATTGTTGTCGGGCCTGTTGGCTATGGCGATGCCCAGCTGGAAGGAGAAAAACTTTAAGATGATTTTGGTTTTTGCGGGCTCTTATCTCTTTTCCATTACGGTATTGCATATTCTTCCGGAGCTTTTTGCCAATCCAGCCTCAGCCTATTATATGGGGCTTTATGTGTTAATTGGTTTTTTGTTACAGCAGGTGTTGGAATTCCTGTCCTCTGGGATCGAGCATGGACACATCCATCATCATGACCATGGGAAAAACACCGTGTGGATGGTCATGATAGGCCTCTCATTGCATGCTTTTTTGGAAGGGACCTTGCTCAGCCAGCAGCCCTCGCTCAGTGGCCATCATCACGGAACAGAGACGTTGCTTTTTGGAATTGTGATGCACAAAGCCCCGGCAGCATTTGCTTTGGTGGCCGTGTTGTCTGCGAGTTTGAAGCGAAATACGGTCTTGGCGTTGTTGGTGGTTTTTGCCTTGGCTTCCCCGATGGGGATGCTGGTGTCCGATATTGCTTTTTCGCAGCAGATCTTGGCTGCAGAGGCGATGGATGTGCTTTTTGGATTGGTTGCAGGAGGATTTTTGCATATTTCCACCACCATATTTTTTGAAAGTAGTCCGCACCATAAGTTTCACCTTACCCGCCTTTTGGTGAGTTTATTGGCTGCTTTCTTGGCGATTGCCTCGGAATACTTGATTTGATCGTCTAATCCTTGGGGGAATAAAAAGGACAAAAATCTTGTCCCCCGGGCGTCGTCCTTTACCTATTTCAGGGATTCATCATATCTCAATCACTTCTCACCTTGTTGCTGGTACTCTTTTAATATTATTAGGAGGAGAAGAGGCCAATTCCCAGCGGATGTCATCATGACCAAAGCATGCGGTAGGGGTACCATTGGTTTTCGCCACCGCTTTTTTTTCAGGTTTCTATTAAATTACCGCTAAAGCACTTACAGCATTATTTACGGGGATGATCACTTCCTATGGGCCTTTATGGGTGGATTGAAGCCAGCTGGTGAGATCTTTGCAGTATTTTTTGTTTAATATAAATTAAAAAATATTAGACAAAAGTTTGATTATTGTTTAATTAAAATTACATTTGATTAAACAAAAAGGTAGATTATGACAACTTTAGAATTCAGTTATTCGATAAATGAGCATTCTAAGTCATTAAAACCATTTGCGCTTCGACTGACCAAAGACGTAGATGATGCCAATGATTTGCTGCAAGAGACGATGCTAAAAGCTTATACGAACCGGGACAAGTTTTCGGATGGCACCAACTTACGGGCATGGTTATATACGATTATGAAGAACACCTTTTTTACGCGTTACCAGCGTATGGTGAGGAGAGCGACTTTTGTAGATAGTACCGATAATCTTCACTATATTAACTCAGGAGATGTTTCGATAGAAAATCGCGCGCACAGCAAATTCGCGATGGATGATATTAATTATTGTATCAATCATCTGAATGCAGATTACAGGACACCCTTTATGATGTATTTTAAAGGGTTTAAGTATCAGGAGATTGCCGATGACCTTAATTTGCCCATCGGAACTGTAAAGAACCGGATCCACCTGGCCCGAAAGATCTTAAAGGATAATTTAAAAATCTACAAGACCAATTAAATGGGGAATGATGAGGCGATTGTAATTGGGGCTGGGTTTGCGGGAATAGCAGCAGCCACCACCTTGGCAGCCCAAGGGTTTCAGGTCACTGTTTTAGAAAAGAACGACAGTGCAGGGGGAAGAGCACGTAAATTTTCTGCCGAGGGCTTTACGTTTGATATGGGGCCAAGCTGGTATTGGATGCCGGATATTTTTGAGCAATATTTTGCGCGCTTTGGCAAGCATCCTCGGGATTACTACGACTTGGTGCGTTTGGACCCTTCTTACAAAGTTATTTTTGGGGAACAGGACAACTGGCTGATGCCTGCTGATTTCGAAGCACTTCAGGCTTTGTTTGAGTCCGTGGAGCCGGGAGCAGGACTGCGTTTACAGCAATTTTTGGATCAAGCCGCCAGAAAATATAAGGTGGGGATTCAGGATTGGGTATACAAACCTTGCCAGAGCGTTTGGGAGTTTGCCCAACCCGGAATTTTTAATGACTTGATCCGACTGGATTTGTTTCAGACCATGCAAAAGCACGTCCGCAGTTATTTCAAACATGAAAAACTGGTGCAAATCATGGAGTTTCCTGTGCTGTTTTTAGGGCAAACTGCCGCAAAAATACCCGCCCTTTACAGCATGATGAATTATGCCGATCTGGTCTTGGGGACGTGGTATCCCATGGGAGGCATGCATGAAATCATCAGGGCAATGGTCAGCCTTGCAGAGGAAAAGGGAGTTCATTTTGAATACCAAGCAACCGTTTCCCATATCAATACCTTAAATGGAAAAGCGACCTCAGTGGCGCTGGAAGACGGTCGGAAATTCTCGGCTGATGTGGTGATCGCAGGGGCCGATTATCATCATGTGGAGACCAAGCTGCTGCCACCTGGTGCTGCCAATTATTCTGATCGCTACTGGGACAAGCGTACTTTAGCTCCTTCCAGCCTGATATTTTATTTGGGAGTGGAGGAGCGCGTCGACCATTTACAACACCATAATCTCTTTTTTGATGAACCGTTGGGGCCACATGCCAAGGCCATTTATGACCAGCCAGAGTGGCCCGAGAAACCCTTGTTCTATGTGTGCTGCCCTTCCAAAACCGATCCTTCTGTGGCTCCAAAGGGAAAGGAAAACCTCTTTATTTTGGTGCCGCTGGCGCCTGATTTGGAGGACACAGAAGAAAAGCGCGAGGCGATATATGATTTGGTCATGAAGCGGCTTGAAAAGCATACTGGGCAGGCTGTTCGTGAAAAAGTTTGCTTCAAGCGGTCCTACGCCCATCGGGATTTTATAGAGGATTACAATGCCTTTAAAGGCAATGCGTATGGTTTGGCGAATACCCTTGGACAAACGGCCATGCTTAAACCCAAAATCAGAAATAAAAAGATCAGTAATCTTTTCTATACAGGACAGCTTACCGTTCCCGGTCCAGGCGTCCCCCCATCCCTGATTTCAGGGCAGGTGGTGGCCGATGAAATTGTAAAAGCGTATCTATCCACTTCACTTCAACACTAAGTTATGAATGCATTAGAAATCTATCATCAGACCACCATGGAATGCAGTAAGCTGATCACACAGCGCTACAGCACTTCTTTTAGTTTGGGCATTAGGACCATGGACGTGAAGTTTCACCAACCGATCTATGGGATATATGGTTTTGTGCGTTTTGCGGATGAGATCGTGGATACCTTCCATCATCAGGACAAGGAGCTTCTTCTTTGCAAATTTCGGGAAGATACGTATGAGGCCATCAAGCTGGAATTTTCCTTAAATCCCGTGCTGCATGCCTTTCAGATGGTCGTGCACAAGTACGGCATCACCTTGGATATGATCGATGCGTTTTTGGACAGCATGGCCATGGATCTGGATTTTAGCACATATAATGACAGCAAGTACAAAGCCTATATTTATGGATCAGCGGAAGTAGTGGGGCTGATGTGCTTGAAAGTGTTCTGTGAGGGAAACGATGCCATCTATGAAAAACTCAAAGCGCCCGCTTGCAAATTGGGCTCGGCATTCCAGAAAGTAAATTTCCTTCGGGATATCAAAAGCGACTACGAAGAACGGGGGAGGGTATATTTTCCCGGTGTGGATTATTTGAAGTTTGATCAGCAAGCCAAAAGGGCCATAGAACGTGATATTCAGCAGGATTTTGATGAGGCTTACAAGGGCATCAAACAGTTGCCGGCCGGAGCCAAAATGGGGGTGAAGATTGCGTACCTGTACTACTTGAGCCTCTTTTCGAAAATCAAGCGATTGCCTCCCCAGACCATCACGGCCAAACGCGTACGGATTCCCAATATCAAAAAGCTTTCGCTGCTGATGGGGATGTATTTTGGTGCCAAATTGGGAATTGAATAATACGAAACATGGAGCATTATCTGTACCTGGCCTTAAATATCGGTACCATTCTTTTTCCGTTGTTATGGTCATTTGAGCCAAAAGTCACTTATTATAAAAAATGGGGCAATCTCTTTCCAGCGATGATCATTACGGCGGTCTTTTTTTTGGTTTGGGACCATTGGTTTACCGATATGGGAGTGTGGGGCTTTAACGACCGGTACCTGTCAGGAATTACCTTGGGCAATTTGCCTTTGGGGGAATATTTGTTTTTCGTAACCGTACCCTTTTCCTGTATTTTCATTTATGAAGTTTTGCTGTATTATAAACCTGAGGGGTTGCAGTTCAAGCAGGTCAAGCCCATTACTTTTGGATTGATCGTGCTGCTGTTGGTATTGGCAGGTCTCCATACGGACAAGTGGTATACCGCTGTGAACTTTTCCGTGGTGGCCATGCTTTTGGCGATTCACTATTTCATGTTTCGGACTGCATTATTGGGACGGTTTTATGTGTTCTATTTGATTCACCTTATTCCTTTCCTGATCGTAAACGGCGCATTGACAGGAGCTTTTACTCCAGAGCCGGTGGTGTTTTATGATGATACCGAAAATTTGGGCATTCGCGTTTTCACTATCCCCATCGAAGATTTTGTTTATTCCATGGGTTTGATGTTGATGAACGTTTCCTTATATGAATTTTTTCGCCGGCGCAAAACAATAGCCCTTGCAAATGGTTCATAAGTTATGAAGCAGCTGACCGTTCATATCGACCAAAATTCAGGTTTTTGCTTTGGGGTAGTATATGCCATTGAAATGGCTGAAGATATCTTGGATCAGGAGGGACATCTCTACTGCCTTGGGGACATTGTCCATAACGACGAGGAGGTAAAACGATTGGTCCGTAAGGGCCTTAAAATCATTGATCATGATGGTCTTAAATCCCTCCAAGGAGAAAAGATATTGATCAGGGCACACGGAGAGCCGCCATCCACCTATGAATTGGCCATAAAAAATGACCTTACCCTGATCGACGCTAGCTGCCCGGTGGTACTGAAGCTCCAACATCGGATCAAAAATGCCTACGATAAAAACGAGCCCATCTACATTTACGGAAAGCATGGCCATGCCGAAGTAGCAGGACTTTTGGGGCAAACCAGCAATGAGGCAGTGGTTTTTCAGGAGGTAGAAGAGTTGGATTTTGATGCCATGCCTTCCAAGATTACGCTGTTCAGCCAAACGACCAAAAGTACCGATAAGTTCTATGCCATCAACAAACTGCTCCGTGAAAAAGGAATAGAAGTCCAATCCAATGATACCATCTGCCGCCAAGTTTCTAACCGGGACAAGGAGCTCAGGAAATTTACTTCCTTATACGATGCCATAGTGTTTGTGAGCGGTAGCAAATCCAGTAACGGGAAGGCCCTGTTTGAAGTGTGCAAGCAGCAGAACCCGCAGACCATTTTTGTATCCCGCCCAGATCAACTTGATCCGAGCTGGTTTCAGCATGGAAATACAGTAGGAATCTGCGGAGCCACATCCACTCCCATGTGGTTGATGGAGGAAGTAAAGGAAAGATTACTGACCTTTTGACTTTTTGAGTACCTTGTGTGAAATTCAATGTTCATGGCTCGTCCCAAAGCACCATATCGTCCGATAGATCCCACGGGACCCCTTATCGCCTTGCTGATAATTGGCCTTTGGGGAGTGTCATTGGTGTTTTTACTTCAATGGGAAATGGAATTATCCAATCCGCTGGTTTATTTGGCCATATTGATACAAATGCATTTGTATACTGGGCTGTTTATTACCGCCCATGATGCCATGCACGGAAGCGTGTCGAAAAATGCAGACTTGAACAGGGCGATTGGTTGGACGGCGGCGATTTTGTTTTCTTATAATTTTTACCATCGACTATTGCCCAAGCACTACCTTCACCACCGATTTGTAGCTACTGATGAGGATCCAGACTATCATGCATCCGATGATTTTTGGAGATGGTATTGGCGTTTTATGACCACTTACTTGAATCCTTTGCAGCTGGTGTTAATGGGCCTTACGTATTGGATCTTGCAGCTTTTCTTACCCATGGAGAATTTGATTTTATTTTGGATTCTTCCTGCTATCCTGTCCACCTTCCAGTTGTTTTATTTTGGAACGTATCTGCCTCACCGGGGAGAGCATCATAATAAGCATAAATCGTCCACACAGTCCAAAAACCATTTCTGGGCATTTTTGAGCTGTTACTTTTTTGGGTATCATTTTGAGCACCATGATGCTCCGGGTACTCCTTGGTGGCAACTGTGGCGAATGAAATAAGCCAGGGAAGAAACCTGGCAACGGGTTTTAAATGTTTCGGGCTTTTGCCGTACTTTTACGCCTTGGTTTTAAATTCTCTTGGTTGATGAGCGTACGCATTCCTTTGCCTTTGTACACGTTTGTGTTGAGCACCCTGTTTGTTCAGTTGGCTGGTTCGGTGTTGGCACAATCCGATAGTTCAGCGGTCGCCGATACCGGTGATGCGGCACTCCATGATAAGCTGCTCAATACCGCAGATGAGGTATTGGACTGGATGAGTACGGATACGTGGTCCTTTATCCCGGTGGTGACGTATTCTCCCGAAACCAGTTTGGGCTTGGGGCTTGGGGCCATCAAGCTGTTTCAGCCTCGAGAAGGAGCCTCTCCATCCCTTCGCCCTTCCTCCATGCCCATTACCTTTATTTATACGCTAAAGAAGCAAGCGATACTGGAAGTGGATTTGGACCTGTGGAAGCATGAAAACCGGGATTTCTTCAATGCAAGCTTAGAGCTGGCCAATTATCCCTTTGATTTCTATGGCATAGGAAACGATATGCCTGCTGAAAACCAAGAGTCATACGCCAGTCGTTACCTTTATTTGCGCATGAATTATATGCGAAGAGTGTGGTCAAATGTATACTTGGGGCCATGGATAGAATTCAGGACGGAGGATGTCTATAAAACCCTGCCTGGTGGGTTGTTGGATAGCGGTACCATTGCCGGTAGTGATGGTCCACAAGTAGCCGGCGTGGGCCTAAAACTGAATTATGATTCCAGAAATGACATATTCCAACCGGGCAAAGGCTCATTCCACCAACTTTCCTGGATTACCAACCAATCATTTTTGGGAAGTGAGTACACATTTGACCGTTATGAGGTCGATATGAGGAAGTACTTCCCGGTTTGGAAGAATAAGGTCTTGGCAGTCCAAGGGTATTGGAGTTTTGTGGACGGGCTGGCTCCTTTTCAGCAAACGTCCCTTTTGGGCGGCAGTAAACGGATGAGGGGATATTTTGAGGGGAGGTACCGCGACCAACTAGCCATGATTTACCAGGCAGAGCTTCGGATGCCTATCTACCGGAGCTTGGGCATGGTCTTTTTTGGCAGCACAGGCCAAGTGGCAGCACAGGCCTCACAATATAGCTTCGACCGGTTCCATTACGGTGCAGGGTTTGGGTTCCGTTACCAGTTAATGGACGAAGGAATCAATATCCGCATTGATTTTGGCTTTGGTGACCAGACAGCTTTCTATTTTGGGTTGAATGAGGTTTTTTAGGAACTTTTGCTTATCCTTTATCATGGATTCATGTATATCTGTTGACTGTTGAGGTAATTCACCAATGGGCTTTTGATCAGCAGTCCATTTAAATCAAGAAATTCCAAATAGAGAGAGAAGATTTCCTTTTCAAGGTCCAATCGTATTTGTTGTTTTTTGATAATATTCTCTTTTACCTTCAATAAGACCAAAGGGGAAATTCCTTCTATAGATCTATATTTTTTCAATGACTCTTGTTCATTGCTTTCTTTAAGGATGGTTGATAATAACCTGTGTTTATCAAATAATACATCTAACCGTAAAACAATTTCTCTTATGCTTTCATTTAATTCAAATTTGAGTTCATCCAGTTCATTTTTTTCTTTGACGATCTTGATAACCCGTTCATTAAGGCTTCCTTTTACCGCTGACCCGATAGGGATTTTTATTCCCATGCCCACACTAAAGTCTTTTCTGAACGTGTCATTCAGGTCATCCCTGTAGGAAGCCTCGAAAAATTTTATAGGATTTTTGGCGGAAGCTTTTTTTTGTTTGTATTCCAGTTCAGCTAAGGTTACATTTAGGCTTTGTTGTTTATAGTAAAAATTATTGTTATCAATCTCTCCGCTATAGGATTTCACAAACAACATAATGTCATTTACTGATATCAGGTCTTTTTCTTCTAACTCAATTGGCCCTTGGATATTTAACAGCCTCCCGATCTCTTTGGATGATTGCAAAACGTTGTTTTCAAGGTCTACTTGATCAATCCGGAGTTTGTGCAAATCATTTTCTGCTTCTAAGAGTTCTTGATAATCAAAGTCAAGATTATTTGCTAGTTTCCTTAAGGTGCTGATGCGGTCTTCCAATAAATCCTTTAATTCCAGCTTCCCTCGCAAAACTCGTTGGTTTTTTATTAAGGATATGATTAATTTATAGCGGTTTTTTAGGGCGTTGTTAAGCTTTTCTTTTCCTTGGAGTCTACCTTCGTTGAGACTCTCTTCTTTGTAAGTTGTATTTAGCTTTCTCTCTTTGGGGAAATTAGTATATGCCCTAAACCGAAGCATTTGTTCGTTCAAATTAAAATTGCGTGTTCTGGTCCTTAATTCAAGATGATCTACATAAGAGAGTTTGTAGGTGTTTTTATCGATATAGTCAAGTTGCTCAGTGTGATGAATATAAATTGGATCTTCCGATGCTGTAGCCAATATCGCAGAAGAGGAGATTTTTATCGTGTCTTGTTGGGAAAGACTTAAAAGTGAAATTAAAAAAACTAGTAACATAGCATTAATGCGTCTTTTTGAGGATAACTTTTTCGCCTAGTAACAATTGGTTTTGTTTGGGGATTTTTACTTGGATTTCCCTTCCCCATAATCGTACTTCCATGTTTTTCCTAAGCCGTTCAGGATATTCGGCGATATTCGAGCCCACGCCCACTACTTCCCCCATAAGTTTTTTTGAATTATCCGCCAAGGACTGTACTTGGACCTGATCGGCGATTTGTATGTTTTGGTAGCTGTTTTCATGAATGAATCCGGTGATATAGGAAGGGGTTTGCGAATTAAGAATTAAAATCGGGGTGTAAGGGGAAACAATTTCTCCTGATTTAAAACCCACAGTACCAATTACACCATCGGCTTGAGCATAAACAATAAGTTTTTTCTTTTCTTGTTTTAGCTTATTTAGTTCATTCTCCAAATTTTGTATCTGAATGTTATGAGGATTTTTTTGTGGGTTTGACTGTGCTTTGAGCTGTTCTATTCGAAGCTTAAGGGGGCTGGTTAACAATTCTAAATCCTTATTTAGCGAATTGATTCTTGCTTCAGTTGGATTCAATGTGGAAGAACTGTCAGCTTCAAACTTTAAACTTTTCAGTTCATTGGTCAACGATTTGTTGATGTCATATTGCATTTCAATTTGCCGGATTTGAGACTCTATTTCAGCACGCTTGGCTTTTATTTCAGCTTCCAATTGCGAAATCATGGACTGATTGTTCATTTCATTGGCAATTTTTTGACTCCTCAGCGTAACCAGTTGGTCAGAGATTTCGCGGATTCGTTGATCCAGTTCAGGTCTTATTACTTCAATCAACGTATCCCCTTTTGTCACATTTTGGCCTGATACTACATGGATTTCTTTAATTTCCACTAAACCTCCATAACTAACAACAAAATCATTGTTTTCGGCAATACCATAAAATGAGTTGTTAAAATTACTAAGGTTGAAATTGACATAAATCAAACATCCAATAATGATGATCCAAAAAGTGAGAATATATGTAAACTTGCTCATTACTAATTAAAAGTTTCGTTAACAATATCATACTCCATCCGTAGAGAAAAACTTGGATTGATTTTTTGAAGTGATGCTAATAATTGTGTTTCTATTTGTTGATTTTTCATGCGTACTTGATATGAAAACTGGTACTTTCTAAAGTCTTCTACGGAGGTATTTGACCTTAATACTTGAAGGTTAAAAGATTTACACCAATTGCTAAGCTCTTTTTCGATCGAATCCTTTAAGTCTTCAGTTCCTTCATAATTTATCCTTAGCATTCCAGTTGGTAAATGATTCTTTCCAAAGGAGGTTAAATTTAGGATGAAGGCAGTAAGGCAGAAGAAAAGCGTACCCACGATAGCGATTGCATATCCATATACTCCGCAGGAAATCCCAATGGCCAAGCTGGCAAATAGGAAAATAATATTCCTCGGGTTTCTGAAATTAGTCCGAAACCTGATGATTGCCAATGCTCCTAACATGCCCAAGCCTATGGCTACACTGTCTCCAATAGCTTGAATAACCATAATAGCAACTATCGGGCTTAGCACCAAAGCTTGAATAAATGTTGCACTGTACCCTGCGATTTCTGACGTCTTGTAATAGGTAAATGCAACTAATACCGCTAGGCTAAATGCAAACATGACAGAATAGAGCACTGTGAAAAAAGCGGGATATTCAGCGGTAGTTTGAAGACTAAAATAATCCATAGTTTATTGAAAATTAATGCGTTTTAAGCAACTTGTCAGTGTTATAATTTGATGAATTTGGAAATTTCTATTTTTTGATTTGTCACTATCTTCAGGGTGTAAAGCCCCGTAGGAAACGCTGAGGTCGATATAGTAATTTGATTTGATGGGATGTTATCGATCTTATTTATAATATTGCCATTTGAATTTATGATTTCCATATACCTGATATTTGAGTGGCTATCACCCTTGAACTTCAGGTTCAGTTTGTCGTTTGTTGGATTGGGATATATCTTTTCAAGATAATTTCCTGGTGTTTCTTCGGGATTGGAGGGGAGATCCGTAATGACATCTTCAATTAGATATCCATCTACACTGACATTGTTGAAACGTGCATTGCCAGCATCACCGAATACAGTGGGGCCGCTAAACTTTAGTCTCACCTTGAAGTCCTTGTTGTTGTTAGCTCCAAGGATTGACGTGAAGTCCATAGAAACTAACTTAAAATCTTCTTCCAGTAAAATTTCTTTGGTTTCTAATTGGTCACTAATCCACTCTTCTCCATCCATGGTGTACTCTATCAAAGCTTTTTCAGGCCCACTTCCTGTCCTAGAGATAGCCATCGATAATATGATGTCTTTAAAATTATTTGTAGGGATTTCAAATACCAAGAAGGCTTCTTTTCCGCTCATTACAAGTGGGTTACGCGTTCGGATGCCTCGCATTTGGTTTGATAGATAAGGCTTGCCACGGTTGCCTTTTTCTCGGTAGTTTATTGGTGTCGGATCGTTGACTCGGTCCATTATTCCTGCTGTGCCAGAAGGAGGAGGATAATATGGAATGACTGGTTGGAAATGTAAGACAGCATTTGAACCGGTAAGACTGTAGGAAGCTTCTATTTGTGTTAATGCGACATCATTTTCTACATTATCTTTATCAAAATGCCAAAAATGAATGAGACGCTGTGATTGCTCTTCAGTCGGAGTAAATACAGCTAAGGCCTTTGTGTTTTCCTCTAAGCTTAATGTAATTGTTGGATCATTATACCTTTCCTCACCTACTGCCCAGTGGTGGAATTCAAAACCCTCCATTGGTTTTGCTTCTAAAGTGACCGGGATGTTTTTAAAATAGGTGCCATTCCATGGGTAAGATTGATCCGGTATTCCAGGGGTGCTCGGCTTAATATCGATGGTGTTGCATTTGATAAATCCATGATTTGGATTCGATACATCGAGTGTCAGTTTCAGGTCTTCTTCGATATTAAAGTGGTCCTCGATATGTTTTCTTTGATAGTTGGGCCGTTCTTTGAAATAGGTGATCAACTCATTTTTTCGATCTTCGTTTGTTCCATGATGGTTCCATCTTTTAAAGTGCTCTTCCAGATGTGGTTGAAGTTCTTGGTATCTTTCTTGGATTATCCTTGCTGTCCTATCGGGATGAAAAGTAGTGTTAATGTGATCAGCAAACCTGTTTATAAAGAGGTTTCTGAAAGAAGCATTGGTAAGTAGGCTTCGCAACAGGGCAGTTTTCTCCGGATCACCAGTGGGGCGGAATTCACCTCCGCCCTCGGGGTGAATAAAGTTGTCTAAAAAATCATATGAGGCTGGAGCTTGGTAGCGGGCACTTGCGTCAAAATCCCATATCATCAAACGCCATTTACCATCTTCATATGGCTTACTACTCGTTTCCTTTGTTCTCCAATACCTAAAATGTTTTTCTCCGTCCCAGTCCGTATTGTTCATGTAGATAAACATGATATTATAATCTACATAACTAAGAACGTCTAAATGCTCTTCTATATAACTATAATTTGTTTCCTGACTGAGATCTTTGTCAATCGCAAATTGATATAGATTACGATAATAACTAATATCTGATGGCTCGCCCGTTTCTACTTGGCTTTCACTTCCATTTCCCCATGGGGCATTAAGAATTATTAGATTGTCATCTTTTACGTGATATTTTCTGGAAATATGGTGGTCATTTAGTCTTTCTCGTAGATTGATAATCCCCCAAAATTCTCCATTTAATAGCAGGATAGAGGGGCGACTGTCCTGAAGATCTACTTTTGCTGGAGACATGATTTTTTGAGATACCGCATCTGTATAAATATCCATGTAATCCCCTCCAGCTCGTAACAAAAGATGCTTATAGCTTTCCATCGTATTGCCAAATGCATCTGATGCCTCTGGCAGAAAAGTATAAGCCATTTCATTGTCACTATCATATTCATTTCTTCCGTATAACCTAAGGCTTTTCATAGGTTTGGACCTTGACCCCCCGCCATGTATACGGGTGCCGAGATTTTGAGAAAAATCGAGCTTCCCGTTTTTTAAAAAAAATTCTAAATGAACCTGTTTTTCCCAATCTTTGCCCCTATGGTAATAATTCGCAACGGAAACATAGCTGTGCTCAGTGCCGCCTGCATCAAAATATTCTTTTCCTTGTACGTAGATTCCTTCTTCATGACCAAATAAGTTTTCCTGGGAAGAAACCAAGGAGATTATAGGTAATTCATACCGGTTATTTTTATCTGGATGGAAAAGGAAACTGCCAGTATTTACAGGGCTGATATTTCCGTCTTTGTAGGTGGCCGTTCTGATGACTTGACCTTTGAATACGTTTTCTTGAGGGCGCTTCCAGCCATGGCCAAAATCAGTACGATATGTAGTGATGATATCTGATAAATCATTGTCTTTGGATGTTTTATCGGAAAGTTGAAGCGGCGTTGTGTATACGTATGTGGTATTCCTTCTTGAGATATTTTTGCTTTCGTTCCATTCTCCAAAATGAAAATAATTAATGAGAAACGGAATCCCCTCTCCATCGAGATTGTTTATATCCGGAATAGATCCATCAAGTGTATAAAGGATCATTGCTTCTGGGACGGAGGACGTTAATTCGATGGTTGTGGGCTGTGAATACCATCCTGGAGGTGTTGAAAATGTTGGAGGTGATAAAAGATTTGACTGTCCATTTTCTCCATTGCTTTTTTTGGGGCTTGGAGAGTTATAAAAATACCAATCACCAGTCCCATTTGGAAATCTGCCATAGGAATAATTAGTGGGTACGGGAGGAACGTCTATTTTACTGATTTCCTCATTGTCAGGTGTGAATAAATACAGAGCCTCCCCATCAGCACTGATGCTGAAATTAGTATGCAGTGGAGACATGGAGTCTTTTTTGTTCTTGCCGGATGCCCAAATCAATAGGTAAGCACCTGGCTGTAACGTGAAATCTGGAAACTCCCATTTATCTGTTTCATCCTTATCATCTGTTAATGAAAAACCTCCTAAGTTTATAGCGGATTCCCCATAGTTGTATAGTTCTATCCAATCTTCATCATCATTATCATCATCATAAAAAGATCCATCATTTGAAGACATTACTTCATTAATCGTGATTTGCTGAGACTTTACTCCAAAATTGATAAAGAATAATAGTGTACAAAAAAATAAAAATTTGTGCATTTTAGTAAACAACAGTGGTTCGTAAATATTTTCCATAAAGAGCCCGTATTTGTTGGTTAATATCAGGACCTTATAATGATTAAGACGATCATCTAAGCAGTTTCGCTACAGTATTCCCTTAAAGTATTAATCTGGTACACAACAAAATCCCCATACAGCTTATGATTTGCTATGTAATAAGAGCGAGATAATCCTGAAATTCGAAAAAAGAACAAGATGATATTCCTGTCTGGTCAAATATAAAACTAAATTTTTGAGAATATCAAATAGCTACTACGGTTTCGGTTTTGATGTAAGTTTATTTTCGACATGGACAAAGTATTTTTCCCAGTTCATACTTTGTTAAGACGTCCACCAAATTTGGTTCTCGTTTATTCAAATAAATACATCAAACTTACCTGTCCTACAAAATTATTACGGTCCCATCCGGCCACGAAATATTGGTCTGGACTGTTTTCCAAGTACCATTTGTAGTTGAGCGAATAAATGTATTGGAGCTTTCCGGAAAGTAGAAAATTATCCAATTTCCAATCCGCTACCAAAGCAGGTGTCAGGTCAATATATTTACGCCTCCAGTCCTTAATAATCTCGTAGGTGTTGTAGTAATAATCGAGGTTGTAAACAATGCGCTCTACTTGAAACCCTATTCTGTTGTAATTTTGGACATAGCTGGCGCCGGCAAAAATCACATTGCTCCCCGGACCATTCCCTGCACCCAAAACTTGTCCCAAATGGGTGTAGCCATGCCTGACATGAGGGTGGGTGTACCAAGAATTATAGGAGATGATGGCATCACGAACAGTCTGTCCCGTTTGGGTCATCTCTGAGCTGATCTGGATATAGGCATCTTCTTTTTTAAGGGGAATAAGGTTGCTAAAACCAAACGTAAAGGCCCTGTTCAGATCAGGGTTCACCAGAAAGTCCCTTAATTGCCTGCTGTTGCCGTTAGAGCCGTATTCACCATAAAACTCAAATAGCCCGCCATGGCTCATCCATCGGAAGTATCCGGAGCTTAATTGGTTTCGCTGATCACGATCAGGGTTTTCGATGTTTTTTGGCCCTTTTTCACCGTTGAAAAGGGGCAGATAGTCCCCAAAGCTGTCCATGTCATTATGGTACATTTGGGAAACACTGCTGTAGCCGACACTTAGGCCGGGGACCCATTTGGGCTGATAACTTATGGTGATGCCTGAGAGGTACCGCCAGTCTTCATCTCTTTTGGGGATGTAGGCTGGAGTGTTTTTATAGACCAAACCGGAATTTGGAGGGAGGAATCCTGAACTTTGCAATTGGCCAGCGATAAGCTGCCCCTCGAAGTAACCGATATTGGTTTTCACAGGTCTTTTGGTTTCTATCGTGGCGTGTAAAAAGCCCGGAGCATTATTGCTCATCAAGAGGGAGTTGCGCTTGCCAGGCCCCCACCAAAGCATTTCCGTGGAAATTCCCACAGAAAAATCACGATAGGAATATTTGATGCTGGATTGGCCGGGAAGAAACTTGGTGTAGGATCCTGTGCCAAAACGCTCTGGGATATCACTGGTGTTCAGCCATTCATAATAATCCATGTAGTGATAGCCATTGGTCTTGTCCGGAAACCCAATGTAATCTCTATTTTGGGCACTCATCAATTCTGGTTGGAATTGGACTGTAAGGCCACCATATTCCAAGTACACCCCACCGCTCAGCAATACTTGAAGTCCACGGTTAGGGATCATGGCACCATCGTTCACCCCAAATGCATACTTCGAGTTGAACTGGGACTTTATGAATATGGGCAAGGGCTTGACCACTAACTTACCATCTTCAAAAACCTGATCGTCATTATAGCCATAGAGTTTGGCGTAAGTACTGTTCGCAAAGGCTCCTTCTAAATCCTCCATGTTGGGGTTTAGTGGACGTAGGTTAAACGAAAAGTGCTTGTCAAATTTCCCAATTAGCTGCTGTCTTCTCAGGTAATCTTCCAGAAATGGCGCATTGAGGTTAGCGGTCTGGGCCATGGCAGCCAAAGGCATCCATACCATGGAGAACAAAAATATCGCTTTGAAACGGAATGGCATTATGATGTGTTTTAATAACTTCATTTACTTCACAGTAAGGGCACTGACTTCGATTTTAGAGATGGACCAGCTTTCATCACAGATAGGGTCAGGAGCATTTTCTTGCAGCAATTGGTCTCCACATGTAATGGTGAGCGTTGGGCCATTGTGGGAGACCAGCTTGGAAATCCTGTACTTGGTGGTCCAATTCGGAGTATCGGCGTATTGGCAAAGCCCGGGAAGATCGGTTTCCAAGGCTCCCGTTTTGGGGTCATTGTGGCGTCCATATGGGTCAGGATAGGACTGGAACAGACAATAGCTGGAGACACAGGGTGAATTGGAAAAGGTGGTGTTGAGGATTTGCACGCCGCTTACCTCCATAAACCAATAATCCGGTCCACTTACTCCTGTGTTGTTTCCATCCCAACTGTCATGGACGAGTAGTTCGATCACCACCCGGACAGTGTTGTGTCCCGGCATACCGTTTACGGCTACGGATACTTCTTCATTGTTATAATTTCCCAATACCGTGTCCTCTTCGAATACCATCAATTTTCCATTTTCGATGCCAGAAAGACTAGCCGGTGCCGAAAAGTCATTTTCATAAACCAGTACCTCATCCATTAGCTGATCTTCATGGCAGGAGCTGGTCAATGAAAGCAGGAAAACACAGGCGAAAAATACTATAATCTTGGATGAAATAAACTGCATGAGGTAATATAGCTGGAATTAATTGTTCATTTACCGATTTTATCCATTGAAGGACAGTTCGTTGCTCATTTTTTTCGAGCACACAAATATAAGGGAATTTCAAAGAAAGTTTTCGATCCCACCTTTGTAATTGCTTTTGTGCCCGGCAAAACCAGGAATTTGACCCTAGAATGGGGGCCACGAAAGACAGATTGTGTATATTCGCAGTCATGTATTATTGGTTTGCTCAAACCACCAAATGCCTTAAATATGCTTCAAATTACGCTGATCGCCGGGGCTCGCCCAAACTTCATGAAAATAGCGCCACTTATCCATGCTATTCATGATTTACAACATGCAGGCCATGCACTGAAATATCGATTGGTCCATACCGGGCAGCATTATGACCACAAAATGTCCGGAGACTTTTTTGAGCAATTGGAAATTCCAGACCCTGATGTTAACCTGGGTGCTGGCGGTGGCACTCAGGCAGAACAAACCGCTGCCATCATGATTGGTTTCGAAAAGGAACTTATCGCGAACCGGCCGGATGTTGTATTGGTGGTAGGGGACGTGACCTCTACCTTGGCCTGCAGCATTACGGCCAAAAAGCTGCAGGTCCCCGTGGTGCATGTGGAAGGCGGGATCCGGTCTGGTGATATGAGCATGCCGGAAGAGATCAATAGAATCGTAACCGATAGCATTACCGATCATTTTTTTACCACTTCTGAATTGGCCAATGAAAACTTGAGAAAGGTCGGTGTGGACGCCCAGCGGATACATTTCGTGGGAAACACGATGATTGATACTTTGCTGAAACAACAGCCGCGGTTTCAAAAACCTCAGGGCGAGCTGTTCGATGCCTTGGAGAAGAATGGTTACTTTGTCCTTACACTTCATCGGCCGGCCAATGTGGATGAGGAAGTTAAGCTGAAAGCTACCATGGAAGCGATTTTGGCTGGAACAGGAGAATGTCCGGTGTTGTTCCCTGTCCATCCTCGGACAGCGAAAATCCTAAAAAACTTGGGCATCAAACATCCCCGGCTACACTATTTGGAGCCTTTATCGTATCTGTCATTTAATTTTTTGGTGCAGCATGCAAAAGGCGTGATCACCGATTCGGGGGGAATTACAGAGGAAGCCTCCGTCATGAATGTGCCTTGCCTGACCCTTCGCGATAATACCGAGCGACCTGAAACCATTCATCAAGGCACTAATGAATTGGTGGGGACGTCTCCTGAGCGGCTTAAGCCTTTTCTCGAGAGAATTTTGGCAGGCAATTGGAAACAATACCAAGGGATTTCCCTTTGGGACGGTCATGCCGCGGAGAGGATCATTAAAGTGCTCTATGAAATCTATGGAAAAGTTTCTCGATGATTCATGTGTCCGCGTAAGACCATTTTCGCCCTATATCACCTCTAGAGACCAGCAAAGAAGGGCTGTGCTGTCAAGATTGCCCTGCATTGCTCCTGAAAGCATTCTTAATCCAGGTAATAAACCCGTTTTACACGGCTGCTGATATTGGTCAGGAGTTCGTAAGGAATCGTCCCAATGGCCTTGGCTTGTTCCTTTAGGGACAGCCCATGACCATAAATGATGACCTCATCACCTTCGTGCACATTCATTCCCGTGACATCAATCATGGTCATGTCCATACAAATGTTGCCGATTACAGGAGCTTTTTGGCCATTTATAAGCACTTGGCCAGTGCCATTGCTGAACCTTCTGTCGTAGCCATCCGCATAGCCGATGGCGATGGTGGCGATTTTGCCGTCGTGGTCCATGGTTCCTTTTCGGCTATAGCCGACTGTATCTCCTTTTTTAAGGTGTTTGATTTGGGAAATGGTTGTTTTAAGGACACTGACGGGCTGAAGCGCATTTTCGTGAAGGCCGTTTACCTCGATTCCATAGAGGCCAATTCCCAGTCGAACCATGTCCAGTTGATGTGCAGGATATCGGACGATTCCGGCGGAGTTTAGGGCATGCATTAGGGGAGCGTATCCCAGAAATCCTTTTATGGTGGAGCACATTGATTGGAACTGGGCCAATTGACGCTTGGAGTAACCCTCGTGCAGGGCTTCATCCGCTCCTGCCAAGTGGGTGTATAAACTGGCTATTTGTAGCGCTGGAAACTGATGCAACAAGGTGCCGAGTGCTTCCAGGTCTTCTTCCCCAAATCCCAACCGGTGCATCCCCGTGTCAAGGTCCAGATGTACCTTAATGGTGGTGGCATTTGACTGGCAGTATTCGCCGAGTTGGCGGAAAAAGGACAGGCTATAGACCACCGGTTCAAGGTCGTACTTAATTAAATTGCCGAATGATTCCTGTACCGGATTGAGCACCATGATGGGGAGTTTGATTTTTTCTTGCCGTAAGCTTACCCCTTCATCTGTATAGGCTACCGCCAGATAGTCGGCCTTGAGCTGTTCCAGGTGATGTGCTATTTCAGTGGCCCCTCCCCCATAAGCAAAGGCTTTTACCATTATCATGGTCTTGGTGGAAGGCTTAAGAAGGCTTTTGTAAAAGGTGAAATTCTTCCTCAAAGCATTGAGGTTGATTTCCAGAACGGTGCCGTGAATGCGTTCTTGAAGGGCGTCTACCACGCGTTCAAACTGAAAAATGCGAGCGCCCTTGATGAGGATTAGATCATCTTGAAGGGCATATGTTGGTAGTTTTTCCAGTAAATGAGCGGTGTCTCGAAAGAAATTTACGGTGCATGAAGGGGGAGCTTTCAGCTGACCAATATCGGATCCCACCGCAAATACCATGTCCAGTTGGTAATGGCTAATCAAGTTACTGACGCTGTCATAAACGGAAGACTTGTCCCCAGCTTGGAGCAAGTCCGAAAGGATGAGGATTTTGCGCTTTTTGGGACGCTGGCTGTTCAAAAATTCCAATGCAATGTCCAAACCTGCCAAATCGTTGTTGTACGTGTCGTCAATGAGCAAGCACTGGTGGATGCCTGCTTTTAAGGTCAATCGCATCTCCACCGTGTCCAGCACCGGGATGGATTGTTGGATCTGGGTTTCCGACAGTCCCAGTACCAAGGCGGCCACAATGGTATGACGGAGGTTTTCCAGGGAGGCTTCATCCGTAAAGTGGCTATGGAAAGTGAACAATCCCAGGTCTGGTTTGATCAGCGTAAGCTTACTGCCCTCTTTTTCCTTTTTCGTTGATAAGGTATAGTCTCCTCCCGGTTGGTCGGACCAGGAGACGAGCCGATCGGAAGGGAATTGATCGGTCAAGGCCCGGTGAATGGCAGCATGGTCTTTTCGGTAGACAATCAGTTGGGCGTCCTTAAAAAGCAGCAGCTTTTCGTGGAGTTTTTCTGCTTGACTGGAAAAGCCCTCGGCATGTGCCGTGCCGATGTTGGTCATGATGCCGATATTCGGTTGGATGATGGTCTGGAGTTTGGCCATTTCGCCCGGCAAGGATATGCCAGCCTCTATGATGGCCGCTTTGTGGTGGTTTTCGATCCCGAAAATGGAAAGGGGCACGCCTGTTTGGCTGTTGTAGCTTTTGGGGCTTTTGGCGATGTCGAAACGGCTAGCCAAGATTTGCCCCAGCCACTCCTTAATGATGGTTTTGCCGTTGCTGCCCGTAATGCCAATGACGACGCCTGAAAATTGGTTTCTGTTCCACTTGGCCAATGCTTGTAACGCTTCCAATGCACTTTTGACCACAATGATCGTGCAGTCTGTTAATGGAGAAATGTGCTTGTCATTTTCTACAATGAAGGTTCTTACTCCTTTGGAAAAGGCATCCATGAGGTAATCGTGCCCGTTTACTTTAAAGCCTTTTAAAGCAACAAAAAGGGTTTGCTTCCCATGGTATATTTTTCTGGAATCGGTACTGATAGCGGTTACCGAAGGATGATGCCCCTGATGAAGGAGCTGTCCATTGGTGATGAGAAGGAGTTCTTGAAGGGTTAGCGCATTTACCATTGTTCAAAAAACGTGAAGGCCACGAGAATCAAGTTTCGGATTAGGACAGTTTTGCTCCATTCGGGACGGGCATGTCGACCGTGGCGAGCACCACATGTCCGCTTTCGTCATGAAAGCCCGTTACCAATACCTCTGACATCATGTTGGCGATTTGTTTGGGGGGAAAGTTGCAAATACAAATCACCCGTTTTCCGCGCAAATCACTCGGTTCATAATACTTTGTTATTTGCGCTGAAGATTTTTTTATCCCCATTTCACCCAAATCTACTTGTAGCTTATAAGCTGGTTTTTGTGCTTCCTCAAAAATTTCAGCATGAAGGATGGTTCCAATACGGATATCAACCTTTTGAAAATCAGAGAACTGAATTGTTTGCATATTATTCAATAATTTGTATATTTGGAAACCTCGAATTATCTAAGAATAATTTATTATTGTTAAAATTATATTTTACGATGTTCAAAGCTAACCAAATTCTGTCTAATTACGGCAAGATTTTCCTCTTGGGAATCGGTTTTGTGGTGTTTTATTCCGCAGAGGTTAGCGCACAGGAAGTAAGGGACTGTGATCGTGACCGACACTATGAGGAAGAGGCCAGATCACAGGAACATGAGTATGCAGAAGTTCCTTTTGAAGAGTATAAACCTGAAAAAGTCACCTCCTCTAAACCCGCCAAATCTTCCGTAAAAGAGCGGAAAGAAAATCCAATCTACAAGTCTGGCGGGGAGCAGGAGACCAAGAAAGAAGAAATGTCCACTTTGTCATTCAATCTTTTTCTGTACATCGTGGATCGTTTCAAAGAAGATTAAAAAAATGTACCCATTTTACAATTAACAATAACCCAAGGTGAGGAGGCTTTATTTGGCCTCCTTACTTTTTTTATAGGGGTATAGCATTATTCTTGGGGCGCAAGCTTCTATATTTATCGTAAAATGATGGATCAAGCAGAATAGTTAGGGGCATTTTACAACATTTAGTACTAATTTCGTGTAGAGGAGCTATCATCCGTGCGGCTGGCACTCCTTCGGGAGGTTGAGGAGCGCTTAAGTTCCTGCGGATGAATCCGCAGGTTACAAAATTTATCGTGCCGCAG
>JGI2924J29684_1078646_pt1 | contig 90211 bp, 99 predicted proteins | sample BenlonsequencITS_FD_29684 | JGI IMG/M metagenome (IMG submission 29684)
ACAATTTGATCACCAGAATGGTCAGTAAGAAAAAAATCCATATTGCTGACTTAATATGATATTAACTGGTCACCTCTATAATTTGATTTTCTACATCGCAGGTTAAAATTAATCTGCATTACCTCTATAGCCAATATTTCACTTCTGGCTAACATTTGTTGTACCCTATTCTCAACAACGCCACACAATATTAATCCTGTTAGGCTAAACCTATCAGACCATTGAGCTAAACTCAATGACAATACATTCTATACTATGAACAAACCAAAAGAATTTTGGATTAAGAATATGGTCTGTAACCGCTGCTTAAAAGTAATTAAGCAAGAATTACAAGAACTTGAAGTAACAGTGCTTTCCCTTGAATTGGGAAGGTTGCTGGTAGAAGCACCAAAAAAAGCGAACAATGAAATTATCGATGCCGTTACAAGTGTACTTCACGCCAATGATTTTGAAATTGTTCAGAATGAAGAAGAAATGCTCACAGAAAGAATCAAGATTATTCTAATAGAACAATTGCAAGAGCTACCGCTACATATTAAGGTAAAAACATCTGAACTATTGGCTTCAAGACTTCATAAAGATTACAAGACATTGAGCAGATTATTTTCAGCAAATCAACAGACAACCATTGAAAAGTACTTTATCAAATTAAAAATAGAGAAAGTTAAAGAGCTCATTCAGCTTAAACAACATTCCTTTTCAGATATAGGATATTTATTGGACTACAGTAGTGTAAACCACCTGTCTAGACAGTTTAAAGACGTTGTTGGTATGAGTATGACCGATTATAAAAATACTGAAAACTGGAAACGAAGTTTTTATGATGAAATTATATAGATAACAACGAAAGTTGTGCAGATAAATGCCTGTGCCAGTTGTTAATTTTACCGTATTAAATCAAAAAAAATGAAAAAACTACTCATCACATTAGTTTTGATTCCTTTTCTGGGGATTGCACAAACTATAGAAAATATAGATTATATCTCGCCCTTTAATAATGACGTGGCTGCGATTAAAAAAGGAAACGAATGGGGATTCATTGACCGCGATGGACAATTAACCGTTGATTTTCGAAATGATTTAGTGCTAACTAAAACGGAAAATGCTGCCTATCCCATATTCAGTAATGGGAAATGCTTAATTGCCCATCAAAAAAACGGTGTTCTTTATTATGGCTATATCGATAAAACTGGAAAAACTGTCATCACTCCACAATTCCTCAATGCCAACAACTTTCAATATGGCAAAGCCTTGGTGTTAAAAGTTGAAAAAGAAACCATTGGCTATAATGACATTTTCAAAAAAGACGTGGTAAACTACCATTATTTTGAGCTTGTTATAGATGAGAATGGTAATACCATTGACCATTTAACGCAATTGGCCATTCACGTCTCGCCAAAAGATAAGAATGATAAAAATCCACCTGCCATCACATCAAAATTGATTTCGGAAAATTTGGTGGCAGTTAAAGGTAATAATAAGAAGTGGCGTATAAAAAAAATCTAATAATATTGAAAATACACATAACATATAAGAAATTCAAAAAGATTATAACCTTTTTAAAATCTGCGAATTAATAGTTGATAATCCATTCCCTCAACTATAAACATTTAGATTGTTGGGAATGGGTTTATAAAAATTAAAATAAATGTTTAACTCAAAAAATAAATTATGAAAACACTACTAATTGTTTTATCGGCAGTTGGGCTTTTAAGCTTAAACAGTTGCAAACAAGAAACAAACACTCAGGCACTAATGGAAAACCCTGAAACTCGCACAGAAGTTTTTAATGCCATTTCCAAAAATCACGACTATATGACCGAATTTATGGAAAGTATGCACGACAACCAACACGCAATGCAAATGATGCAGGGCAACAAAAAAATGATGAGCTCAATGATGCAAGGAGAAGGAATGCAAATGATGATGAAAGACAGTACAATGATGCACTCAATGATGGACGGAATGATGAATGACGGCAAAATGATGGGCACTATGATGAAAATGATGCACGAAAAAGGGATGATGAGCGAAGACTGTATGGAATCCTGCTCAAAGATGATGGGCGAAAAAGGAATGGATATGCAGGGTATGGACAAGATGGACGATATGGATAGTCCAACCAAAGGTGAGCATACCGAGCATCATTAATTTTAACTTTTAAAATAAACAACAATGAAAAATAATCACTGGATATGGATGGTCATCGGTTGTGGATTACCATTACTGTTTATCTTTTTTGCACCATCATTAGGTATAGGAAGCAGTTCGTCTCTATTCATCTTCATCCTCTTTATGTTTGCTTGTCACTTATTTATGCCTCACGGTTCACATCGCCACGGTGGGCACAATCATTCACAGAATAGACAAAGAGAAAACGAACACGGTAAAGATGTTTCAAAAACAGAACCAAAAGATGAACACAAAGGGCATCATCACCATTAAATACTAAATGATGAAACAAAAATTTCAAATAAGCGGAATCAGCTGCGGTGGATGTGTATCAAGAGTAAAAAAGACTTTAGAAGAACATCCCAATATAGAAAAAGCAGAGATCTTTTTGGCACCAAAAGGTGCTGCACTTATCACGATGAATGAAGCACTTTCTGTTGCCGAATTACAAAAGCAACTTGATGGGCTCAATGGTTATACAATTACAGAATTAAATTAACAACAACTTAAAACCAAAAATTATGCATTTTTACGAAGGACATTTTGGAGGTATGCACCTAATATGGTGGATTATATGGATTATTTTATTGGCTTGGATATTCTTTATCCCAGCAGATATCCCTTATCAAAAAACAAAGAAGGACAGCCCACTGGATATTCTTAAAAACCGCTTTGCAAAAGGCGAAATATCCAAGGAAGAATTTGAGGAATCAAAAAAGATATTAAAATCAGACAACTAACTCAAAACTTTAAAATTATGTATCGATTAAACGTAAAAAAACTCGGATTTGCTTTCGGTCTTACGGGGGCACTAATTTACTTAGGCTGTATGATAGTTATGTCAACAGCAGGTCGAGAAGCCACTATCGATTTTTTCAACAGCCTATTGCACGGTTTAGATACCACAAGCATTATCAGGATGGATGTGCCACTATGGGAAGCTGGTTTGGGAATAGTACAGATATTCATTTTAGGATGGCTAATAGGTGCCTGTATTGCGGCTTTTTATAATGCGCAAATAAAAGTCAAAAAATAAGAGAGTAAAATAAAATTTATGCAATATGTCTGGTTCATATGGTCTCTTATAATTCTTGCTCTTTGGGCAATAATCTATTTGTCAAAAAAGGGGTATAGAAAAGAAATGCTCAAAATGAGCCTTATTACTATGCCCTTTGGATTGACCGAACCTTTGTTTGTACCTGAATATTGGTTTCCACCTTCCCTATTTAATTTAGCAGAAAGAACAGGCTTCGATATTGAGAGTCTTATATTCTCTTTTGCCATTGGCGGAATTGGGACGGTATTGTATAACCTAATATTCAAAAAAAGCTATATAGATATGCCTCATACCGAACGAGGCCACCAAAGACATAAGCTACATATTTATATACTTTTTGTTCCAGCCATTGTATTTGTCATATTTAGTCTTTTCACCACGCTTAACCACATCTATTGTGGCATCATTGCAATGTTTTTTGGTGGTTTGGCAACATTGTACTGTCGCCCGGATTTAAAAGGAAAAATATGGGTTGGTGGAATCTTGTTTACCATACTGTATTTCATTTATTTCGGAAGCATCCTTCCGTTCTATCCCCAATATGTGGAGTTGTACTGGAATCTGGACAACCTGACCCATATTCTTGTTTTGAGAATCCCAATTGAAGAGTTACTGTTCGCTTTCACCTTTGGCATGTATTGGTCTGGATTATATGAACACTTGTATTGGAGAAAACTTATAAAATCGAAAGAAATGTCAACCAACTAATACATTCAAACTATGAAAATACTATTGGCCATAGATGGTTCAGATTTCAGTAAAGTAGCCATTCACGAACTTATAAAAATGACCCTATCCTCAAATAGTGAAATTCATATTATAAATGTTTATGAAGTTCCGAAAACAACCGGCCTGGGATTGCATACTATGGGCGGCAGGATAGGAAATTACATAGAAGAAATTAGAAGTAACGCTCAAAAATTGGGAAACAAAATCGTTTCAGAAGCTTTCGATAAAATCAAGGCCGAAAACAAGGCACTTACCATAACCACAAGTGTTGTTAGTGGCCTGCCCAAAAGTACTATTTATGAAAAAGCAGAAGATTGGGGTGCAGATTTAATCGTAGTAGGCTCTCAGGGTCACGGTGCACTTTCACGCTTAGTATTGGGCTCTGTATCCCAATATTTGACCACAAATGCCAAATGTTCAGTACTCATTGCAAGAGATAGAAATAAAAAATGAAAGAAAAGCAAACACATAGCATTACATTAGAATCCACTTGTAAGATAACAGATGAAATCTGTCTTCCCGATACCAAATTACCTAGTGTGGTTATCGTTGGTGGAGGATTTGCAGGTTTGGCATTGGTTGAAAAACTGAAACACAAAGAAGTTCAAGTGGTTTTACTCGATAAAAATAACTTCCATCAATTTCAACCTTTATTATATCAAGTGGCAACGAGTGCGTTGGAACCTGATAGCATAGTATTTCCATTCAGAAAACAAATCAATGGCTATAAAAATGTTTTCTTTCGTTTGGCAGAAGTTGTGGAAATTCAACCTGATTCAAATACTATATTGACCAATAAGGGAAGTGTTTCTTATGACTATTTAGTGTTGGCTACTGGCACGACCACCAATTTCTTTGGGATGGATTCTGTAGCCGAAAATAGTTTGGGGATGAAGGATATTCGCGATTCCCTCAACATCCGTCATATGATGTTGCAAAATTTGGAACAGGCAGCTATTACTTGTGATAATAAAGAACGCGACGCACTGACAAATTTTGTAATAGTAGGTGGTGGTCCAGCAGGCGTAGAAATGGCAGGAGCTTTGGCAGAGTTTTGCAAATACATCCTTCCCAAAGATTACCCAGAGTACCCTTCTTCCATTATGAATATTTATTTAATAGAAGCCATTGATGAGTTGTTAAGCACAATGTCTGATAAGGCATCATCGAAAACCCTCAAATATTTAGAGGATTTAAATGTAAAGGTATTATTAAATGAAGCTGTAAGCAATTATGATGGAAAGGAAGTCACTACCATAAGTGGTAAGACCATTTTGGCTAAAAACCTTATCTGGACGGCTGGCGTAAAAGGACAATTCCCAAATGGTATTGATGAAAAACACATAGTCAGGGGCAACCGGATTAAAACCGATGCTAATTTAAAAGTAGAAGGCTACGAAAACATTTTTGCCATAGGCGATATAGCTGCGCTTATTTCTGAAGAAAGACCCAAAGGGCATCCACAGGTGGCGCAGGCAGCAATTCAACAAGGAAAATATCTGGGTAATTCTATATTAAACCTCATAAATAATAAACCCACACAACCTTTCGAATATAAAGACAAAGGCTCCTTGGCCACTGTAGGAAAACGCAAGGCAGTTGCCGATTTGGGCAAATTTAAATTTGCAGGCTATTTCGCCTGGTTGCTGTGGTCCGTTGTTCACTTGATGTCCATAAGTGGATTTAGAAATAGATTGATGGTTGGTTTTAATTGGGCGGTTAGCTATTTCACTTATGAAAAGAGCAACCGCTTGATTATTAGAAATTTTAAGCCAAAATCATTAATCGATAATACAGAAGAATAACTAATTAAAACAAAATTTATATGAAAGAAATAGGAGTTATAGGATACGGAGTCATAGGAAAAAGAGTGGCAGATGCCATCAAATTACAAGATGATATGAAGCTTTCGGGCGTTTGCGATATAATCAGCGATTGGCGCATTCAAAATGCCGTAAGAAAGGAGTATGATATTTATGCAGCTACCGAAGAAGCAGCCAATGATATGGACTCAAAAGGAATTTCAGTAAAAGGAAGCTTACAGGAACTTTTAAAGAAATCAGATCTTGTTGTGGACTGTACACCCAAAAAAATTGCCGCTCAGAATGTCGTTATCTACAAGGAGCAAAACATCAAATTTATTCTACACGGTGGCGAAAAACACGAAACCACAGGGCATTCCTTTAGTGCAGAAAATAATTACAAATCGGCTCTAAACTTGAATGCGACAAGAGTAGTTTCTTGTAATACTACGTCTATTTTAAGAACCTTGACCGCTTTAAAAAGAGCCGATTTATTGGATTATGCCAGAGGTACACTTTTAAGAAGAGCTACAGACCCTTGGGAAAGTCATTTAGGTGGTATTATGAATACAATGGTTCCCGAAAAAGATATCCCAAGCCATCAAGGTCCAGATGCTAAAAGTGTTGACCCAGAACTGGATGTCATCACCGCAGCGGTAAAAGTACCCGAAACATTGAGCCATATGCACTACTGGAATGTGAAATTGAAAAAGCAGGCGACAAAGGAAGAAGTACTAAATGCATTTAAAACATCAAGCCGTATTAAATTAATTCGATATGACCAAGGCTTGGTCTCTAACAACACCATTAAGGAAATGTTTCTGGATATGGGAAGACCTTGGGGAGATATGTATGAAGTGGCTCTTTGGGAAGATATGCTGAAAGTACAGGGAGACGAACTTTTTTATGCTTATGTAGTCGATAACCAAGCTATTGTTATACCAGAAACCATAGATGCTATTAGAGCACTTACCGGAATTGAAACAAATGGTACAAAATCCATAGTCAAAACAAATGAAAGTTTAGGAATCTATTAAATACTATCAAAATGAAAACAGACAAGAATATAGTAGAACTTTTAGGAGAAAAAGCATCTTTCTATTTGGAACACATTTGTGAAAAAATAACTAAAGATGAGTTGCAGACCCCAAGCAAGAATAGTATAGATAAGGTGTTTGGAAATAGCAACAGAAATCCACAGGTACTTCGTAGCCTTTCCCAGTTATACAATCACGGAAATTTGGCAGGAACTGGTTATTTAAGTATCCTCCCTGTCGACCAAGGCATTGAGCATAGCGCAGCATATTCATTCTACAAAAACCCAGATTATTTTGACCCTGAGAACATTATAAAACTCGCCCTTGAGGCAGGTTGTAATGGTGTGGCGTCCACGTTTGGGGTTTTGGGTTTGAACGCCCGAAAATATGCCCATAAAATCCCTTTTATCGTTAAGATTAACCATAATGAGTTACTCACCTATCCTAATAAATATGACCAAACGCTCTTTGGTAAGGTAAAAACCGCTTGGGATATGGGAGCAATTGCCGTAGGAGCTACGATTTATTTTGGTTCAGCGGAAAGTAACCGACAACTCAAAGAAATAGCTGAGGCTTTTGAAGAAGCTCACAATCTGGGTATGGCTACCATTTTATGGTGCTATACACGAAATGAAGCTTTTAAAACCGAAAAAGAAGATTACCACGCAGCTGCCGATGTTACTGGGCAGGCCAATCATTTGGGCGTAACTATTCAAGCGGATATCATTAAACAAAAATTACCAACCAATAATTTCGGGTTTAAAGAAATAGGATTTGGAAAATATGATGATGAAATGTATAAAACGTTGACGACAGACCATCCCATAGACCTTTGTCGATTACAAGTTGCCAATTGTTATATGGGAAAAATAGGACTTATAAATTCAGGAGGCGGTTCCAAAGGAGAATCTGATTTGGTTGAGGCGATAACAACTGCCGTCATCAATAAAAGGGCTGGTGGCTCTGGGCTGATAATGGGAAGAAAAGCCTTTCAAAAACCATTCACTGAAGGGATTGAGCTCTTAAGATTTGTACAAGACGTCTATTTGGACCAAAAAATAAGTATTGCTTAATTAAAAAAAGAATGTTCGATACGGAAATAAAATCATTAAAATCACTTAACCACTACCTCCTTAAACTGGTAGAAAGCCGTCTATGGCTTAAAGTAATCATTGCTTTGTTGTTAGGTGTTGGATTTGGTCTGTTATTGAGTCCACAAAATGGATGGATTTCTAAAGAAACAGCAGATATCGCGGGGAATTGGCTGGCATTGCCCGGTGTACTATTTCTGAAACTGGTTCAAATGATTATGATTCCGTTGATTGTGGCTTCCATCATCACAGGAATCGCAAGTAATGATAAGGACAGTTTAAAAAAATTAGGTGGTGGTGTTTTACTATATTTTTTGGGCACAACAATAGTTTCGGTTAGCATTGGTACGATACTATCCCAAATTTTTAGACCGGGTCGTTTTCTTCATCAACAAGCACTAAAAGAGCATAATGAAATTACGGCAGTTTCAACTGATGAACCCGAGCTTTCCTTCGGAGTTGAAACGATTCCTGATGCCATCTCAAACCTGCTTCCTGAAAATCCATTGGCATCTATGGTAAGTGGTGAAATGTTAAGTATTGTGATTTTCACAATCATTATTGGTGTAGCTGTGCTATCTCTTGAAAATGATTTACTGCGCCCAGTAAAGCTGCTTCTAAGTGCCATTCAGGAAGTCTGTATGACGGTGGTAAAATGGTCTATGTTATTAGTCCCTATTGCTGTTTTCGGACTTATGGCACAGCTTACCTCTAGTGTTGGTTTGAGTTCTCTATCTGGCCTCACCTACTATGTGGGTGTCGTCTTGCTCGGTCTGTTATTCTTAGTAATTTTCTATTTAGGGCTAATTGTGCTTCTTGGAAAAGCAAACCCTATGCATTTCTTAAAAAAAATAAGGGACGTTCAATTATTGGCTTTTTCAACCACAAGCTCTGCCGCTGTGATGCCACTTTCTCTTCAAACAGCCGAAGAAAAACTAAAGGTGGACAAGACCATTAGCAATTTTATCATTCCCATTGGCGCAACCGTCAATATGGATGGAACAGCACTCTATCAAACGATAACAACCCTTTTTATAGCCAAGCCTATGGACTGGAAATGAGTTTGCTCAATATTATTGTGGTCATTGTAACCATCGTTGCTGCTTCAATCGGCACACCTGCCATTCCCGGAGGTGGTGTGGTGATACTCGCTTCTGTTTTGGGAAGTGTCGGTATTCCAGCCGAAGGCATCATCATTATCATTGGTGTAGAAAGATTGTTGGGAATGTTCAGGACTGCTGTAAACGTAATGGGTGACCTTACAGCTTGTATGGTTTTTAATAGGTTGTATGATATAAAAATACTGAAATTCTTAAAAAAGAAGCTTTATAACTATGGATAGTACTATAAAACATATAGGTGTATTTACCTCTGGAGGTGATAGTCCAGGGATGAATGCAGCCTTGTACGCCATTACAAAAACGGCTGAAGTAAATGGTATAAACGTAAGCGGCTTTCGAAAAGGATATGAAGGATTGATAGACGGTGACTTGGTTCAATTAAAATCACACGAATTACAAAAACTGACCCAAAAGGGTGGCACTATCCTTAAGACAGCCCGAAGCAAACGTTTTCTCGAACTGGAAGGTCGAAAAAAAGCCTTGCAAACTCTAAATGTAAACAAAATAGACGCTTTAATTGCCATTGGTGGTGATGGTACATTTAAAGGATTACTTGCTTTTTCAGAGATATGCGATATCCCATTCATAGGGATTCCCGGAACTATTGATAACGATATTTCGGGTACGGATTACACCCTTGGTTTTGATTCCGCAGTTAACACAGCCATTGAAAATATTGATAAAATAAGGGATACTGCCGAATCCCATAACCGTGTGTTCATTGTTGAAGTAATGGGAAGGGATTCGGGTTACATCGGTATTCATTCTGGATTGATGGTTGGTGCGGACGCCATATTAATTCCGGAGAGCGGTACGGACTTTATTAACCTTTTGGGTAAGGTGAAAAATTACGATAGCGAGGATGCTTTTCTAATCGTAGTTTCTGAAGGTGACGAAATTGGTGCCGATCTTGTTTCTTCAAAAATAAAGGAAGTCAATCCCAATGTCGATTTACGCATAACAAAGCTTGGCCACATACAGCGAGGTGGAAATCCTTCTGCTTTGGATAGAATGTTGGGCATAAGGCTTGGGGTGGAAGCCGTAAAATCGCTTTTACAAAGTAAAAAGAATGTAATGATCGGGATTTTAAACAATCAATTGCACTTAACCCCTTTTAATGAGGTGGTCAAGCAACATCAGGTCAATAAAGAATTGCACGAACTTTTAGAACTATTTGGAACATAAATTATGAAAACAACAATATACAGCACACATAAATTCGATAAGCCTTCCATTGAAAACGCTAATAAAGGAAAACATCAATTGAATTTTCTGGAATTTAGGCTAACAAAGGAAACCGCCTTATTGGCAGAAGGTTCAAAGGCCATAGCACTTTTCTCAAATGACGATGCCTCTTCGGAAGTTTTGGATATTTTACACAAACTAGGCATAAAATTTATCGCATTACGTTCGGCAGGTTTCAATCACGTCGATTTAGAAAAAGCAGCTGAATTGAATATAAAAGTGGCACGTGTCCCAGCCTATTCACCTTATGCCATTGCAGAACATACAATGGCTTTGATACTTGCATTAAACCGAAGACTGATTAAAGCCCACAATAGAGTGCGCGAACAAAACTTTTCATTAAACGGTCTCACTGGTTTTGACCTAAATGGGAAAACCGTTGGCGTGATTGGAACAGGAAAAATAGGGTCTGTACTCGTAAAAATACTTCACGGATTCGGCTGCAATATTCTTGCCCAGGATATAGAAGAAAGCAAAGACCTAATTGATAAATATGGCCTAATCTATTCAGATTGTGCGACGCTCTGTAAGCACGCAGATATAATAAGCCTGCACGTGCCATTAAAAGCTTCAACAAAACATTTAATAAATAAAGAGCATATAGCACTAATGAAATCTGGAGTAATGCTCATCAATACAAGTCGTGGTGGGTTGGTGGACACCAAGGCAGTTATCGAAGGATTGAAAACTAAAAAAATAGGGTATTTAGGACTGGATGTTTATGAGGAAGAAGAAGGATTGTTCTTTGAAGACCATTCCGATGACATTTTGCAAGACGATGTGATTGCACGCTTAATGACTTTCAACAATGTACTAATTACAAGCCATCAAGCTTTTTTAACCAAAACCGCATTGACCAATATTGCAGAAACAACCATATATAATCTGGATTGTTTTGAAAAACAAAAACCTTCTGGAAATGAAATTAGCATTAATTAATAGTTAAAAACAAATATTATGAAAAACATACTCGTACCAACAGACTTTTCAAAAAATTGCAATAAAGCAGAAGAACTCGGAATTGAAATGGCAAAGCTTTACAATTCCGAAATCCATTTTTTCCATTTGATGAAAACCTCTGTTGATTGGGTAAAACTGGATAAACAAAAAGAAAAAAGGTATCCCGAAACTTTAAAGGAAATTGGAGTCGTTAAATCAAAATTGCGGGAACTGGAAAAAAAGGCTGAGCACGAAGGTCTTAAATGTCGAACTTTTCTTCAATTTGATTCGGGACAGAAAGATATTTTAGAACATTCTGGTCATTTCCATCACGATTTTATAGTTACGGGAAGTAGTGGCACCCGAGGCGGTATACGTGAGTTAATGGGAAGCAACGTAGAAAAAATTGTTAGGAAAGCTGATGTACCGGTTGTTGTAGTCAAGGATGAAGAAGTATCCTTTCCTTTTAAGGATATCGTTTTTGTTTCAGATTTTCTTCAAGATGTAAGCGATGCATTTAAGCAGGTTATTTCGATTGCTGAAAAATGCGGTGCACATATCCATTTATTGAGGGTCAATACTCAGACCGATTTTAACAGTATAGAACAAGGGTTGGATCCCATCAAGGAGTTCCTGAAAAAATTCCCCGATTTGGATAACTTCTCAATGAATGTATATAACGAACAAGACGTAGAAACAGGGATAAACAATTTTTTACGATATAAAAATGCCGATTTAATCGCAATGTGTACTCACGGACGTACAGGCTTTTTAAGCTTATTCTCTAAAAGCATCGCAGAGGGTGTAACCAATCACTCCGAATTACCAGTAATGACTATTAAAATGTAACAATGAATAAATCAGTCTTAATAAAAAAATACTCTGGAGACGTCGTTGAATTTGATGTGGACAAACTCATCAATTCCCTGAAACGGTCTCAGGCAAGCGATACTGTGGTTCAGCAAATTGTTGAACAAGTTGAAGGGCAACTTTATGATGGAATTACCACAAAAAAAATCTATCAGATGGCATTCAAAATACTTAAAAGTAAATCAAGGGTAAGTGCCTCAAAATACAAGCTCAAAAAGGCGATTATGGAATTAGGGCCATCAGGATTTCCTTTTGAAAAATTTGTCGGTAAGATTTTAGAGATGGAAGGCTTTAGTACAAACGTGGGAGTTATTGTTCAAGGTAATTGTGTACAGCACGAAGTTGATGTAATCGCCGAAAAAGAAAACAAACACTATATGATTGAATGCAAATACCATAGCGACCAAGGTAGGTTTTGTAATGTAAAAATCCCATTATATATCCATTCACGGTTTTTGGACGTAGAAAAGCAATGGGAACACCAAAAAGGTCACGAGGCTAAACTTCATAAAGGAGGTGTGTACACCAATACGCGTTTCACAACCGATGCCATTCAGTACGGGAAATGTGTTGGAATGCTTATGAGCAGTTGGGATTATCCAAGAGGAAATGGTCTCAAGGACAGAATAGATAACTCTGGGCTACATCCCTTAACCGCTTTAACAACACTTACCAAAGCTGAAAAAACAAAATTATTGGATGAAGGCATCGTGCTCTGTAAAGAGCTTCACGAAAGTCCGAAGCTCTTGGAAAAAATAGGAATTGATAAAAAAAGACATAAAAAGATTCTTGAAGATTCAGAAAAATTATGTTCAGTACATCAATAAAAAACAATGCAACAATCAGTAATTCTAAATAAAAAATCAAATGAAAAAAGAAGATTCACAACAACAGAACCAATTAGATTTTGAGCCGTTTTACGAAGCTCTCGAAGACGAGCCAAAATTACTTGAAGAAGCCTTAGAAATACTATTGGATATGGTAGAGTTAGAACCCAACTCAATTAAGAAGATAGCACTTTATATCAAAGAGGATTCACGAAATCTATATAATGAGATAACAAAATTATACAAATCGAGCCAAAACCAAAGCAATACACCGTCCTGCTGTGGTGGACACTAAATAAATGCTATAATGATGACAAACAACAAAATAAACATCCATTTTTTAGGAGCGGCAGGCACAGTAACCGGTTCAAAATATCTGGTTGATACAGGAGATAGAAAGATACTGATAGACTGCGGTCTTTTTCAGGGATTGAAGGAATTGCGCCTTAAAAACTGGGAGTATCCACCCGTTAATGTTGCTGATATTGACGCTGTTTTGCTCACCCACGGCCATATGGACCATACAGGGTATTTGCCGAGATTGGTAAAGCAAGGTTTCAAAGGGCCCATTTACGGCACCAATCCCACCTTGGACATCGCAAAAATCATATTGAATGATAGTGCCAAAATACAAGAACAGGAAGCCGAACGTGCCAATAAAGAGGGCTATTCCAAACACAGTCCTGCGGAACCACTTTACGATTTAAATGATGTAGAAAAAACAATCCCTTACTTCAAAGGAGTACCACCCTCGCAATGGCTACCCATTCTCAAAGATGTGAAAGCGAGGTTTCAATACAACGGACACATCCTTGGTGCCACATACATTGAGTTAGATATACGCGGAAAACGTTTCGTATTTTCTGGCGATATAGGCAGAACAAACGATTTATTACTGTTTCCGCCATTAAAGCCAAAAGAAGCAGATGTATTATTTATTGAATCCACCTACGGAGGAAGATTTCATCCTGATGAAGTAGAAGCACTTCCACAAATTGAAAAATTGGTCAATGACACCATCAACAGAGGTGGCAGCTTGTTTGTCCCAAGTTTTTCGGTAGAACGTGCCCAATTGATGATGCTTATTTTTTGGAGGTTACTCAAGGAAAACAAAATCCCCAAAGTACAAATGATAATGGACAGCCCGATGGGTGCCAACGTATTGGAACTGTTTCATAGAACTCGGGATTGGCACAGATTGGAAGACAATGAATGTGACGAAATGTGCTCATACTTTACAGTCATTAGCAGCTATCGTGAAACAATGGAATTAAGAACAGATAACAAACCCAAAATCGTGATTGCAGGAAGCGGAATGCTCACAGGCGGAAGAATGCTTAACTATCTTGAAACACAGGCACAAAATCCAAATAACACCTTACTTTTTGTAGGCTATCAAGCTGAAGGCACTCGTGGCAGAAAATTATTGGAAGGTGAAAAAGAACTAAAAGTATATGGAAAATGGGTGCCGTTTAAAATGCAAGTAGCAGAAATTGAAGGGCTGTCGGCACACGCAGACCACGCAGAGCTTATGGACTGGATGGACAGTATAAAAAACAAACCCAAACGCATTTTCATTATACACGGTGAAAAAGAGAGTGCAGAAGCATTGCAAAAAGGCATCAAGGAAACTTATGGGTGGGATGCAGAAATTCCGCAATTATACACCATCGAAGAAATAGAATAAATCACAACAATCAAAAAAAATATGGACACACACTCAAACATATTAAAATACAAACACCTCGGCATCTATACCCAAAACGAGAATGTAGTGTATATGCGCGAAGATTGCCACGTTTGTATTTCAGAAGGGTTTGAGGCACTTACCCGAATAAGAATATCCAATGCAAATACATCAATCGTGGCAAGTCTTAATGTTTTGAATTCTGATATCTTGTTGCCCAATGAAATCGGACTATCAGATGCTGCTGCGAAAAAACTCAATGTGTCCCAAAACGATACATTGTATGTTTCCCATTTAGAACCTATAGAATCGTTAAGCCACGTCAGGGCAAAAATCTATAACAAAAAACTGGATTATAAGGCCTATAACAACATCATAACCGATATCGTTGAAGGCGATTATTCCAACATCCATCTTTCGGCATTTATTACTGCCTGTGCTGGCGACCGAATGGATATTGATGAAATAAGTGACCTTACTAAAGCAATGATTGCTTCCGGAAAGCAACTGAACTGGAACAAGGATATCGTGGTCGACAAACATTGTATTGGTGGTTTACCAGGCAATAGAACAACCCCATTGGTAGTAGCCATTGTTGCCGCGTATGGGCTTACTATGCCAAAAACATCCTCACGGGCAATCACTTCACCAGCAGGCACAGCAGATACAATGGAAGTACTGACCAATGTTACGCTCTCTTCCGAGGAAATAAAGACCGTAGTAGAAAAAGAAGGCGGATGTTTTGTTTGGGGCGGTACAGCGCAGTTAAGTCCTGCCGATGATGTGCTCATTAAAATTGAAAAAGCCTTGGATATTGATAGCGAAGGTCAGCTCATTGCTTCAGTACTCTCTAAAAAGGCAGCAGCTGGTTCTACTCACGTGGTCATTGATATTCCCGTGGGAGAAACCGCCAAGGTTCGCAGTACCGAAATGGCAGAAAAACTAAAAAATCATATGGAAACTGTTGGAACTGCTGTTGGGTTGAATGTAAAAGTTGTAGTTACGGATGGCACTCAGCCGGTTGGAAGGGGTATCGGTCCAACATTAGAAGCCATAGATATATTAAAAGTTTTGAAAAATGAGGAAGATGCACCTAAAGACTTAACAGAAAGAGCGTTGCTTTTAGCTACTGAACTATTAGAACTTTCTGGAAAAGTAGAAAAAGGGAAGGGACTGGAAACCGCACATAAAATTCTCAAATCTGGAAAAGCATATGAAAAATTCATAGCCATTTGTAAGGCGCAAGGTCAATTTTCAAAACCAGTTTTAGCACCTTATAAAATTGAAATTAAAGCTGAAAAGTCAGGCGTTTTGCAACGAATTGATAACCGAAAAATCGCAAAACTTGCCAAGCTTTCTGGAGCACCACAATCTAAATCGGCAGGGATTCTTTTGAATGTCCATTTAAATGAAAAAATTGAAATAGACCAATTGTTATATACCATATATGCTGAATCCAAAGGCGAACTCAACTATGCTCTGGAATATAAAAACAACCATAATGACATCATAACTATAATTTAAAAAACTATGAAAACAATATTATTCAGTCTTCCCGGAAACGAAAAACTCACAGAACTAATGGCTACAAAAATGGATGCTGAAGTGGGCAAAGCCACTTTGCGCAACTTCCCTGATGGAGAATCCTATACACGTATCTTATCTGATGTTAAAGACAAATGTGTGGTACTGGTATGCACCTTGCACGAACCGGACGAGAAACTGTTGCCTCTATATTTTTTAAGCCACACAGCCAAATCATTGGGAGCAATGTGTACCTGTTTGGTAGCACCCTATTTGGCGTATATGCGGCAGGACAAAGTATTTAATGAAGGTGAAGGAGTGACTTCTGGTTTCTTCGGAAAATTGATTTCTGGTTTCGCCGATAGCATTACCACAGTTGACCCGCACTTACATAGAATTAGCTCGTTGGGTGAAGTGTATCAAATTCCCAACAAAGTGATTCACGCTGCCGATGCCATTTCAGATTGGATCAAGGAAAACATTGAAAACCCGGTACTTATCGGACCTGATTCGGAAAGTGAACAATGGGTTTCAGAAGTCGCCAAAAATGCTGGAGCACCATTTATAGTATTACAAAAGATGCGCCACGGTGACCGTGATGTAGAGGTCTCTGTTCCCGATGTGGATATATATAAAGATGCTACACCCATTTTGGTAGATGATATTATTTCCACAGCCCGAACAATGATTGAAACCGTACAACATTTGAAAAAAGCAGGAATGAAACCTCCTATCTGCGTAGGCATTCACGCCGTTTTTTCAGGAAATTCCTATAAAGATTTATTGGGTTCCGGGGTGGAAAAAATAGTGACTTGTAATACCATCCCGCATCCTTCAAATGGAATAGATTTAAGTGATATTATGGCAAAAGAGGTGAAAAAATTAATGCACCAGATATGAGAAAACAAGGATTTATAGTATTATTTATCTTATTCAGCATCACAGTGAATGGACAAACTGAAATGCTTATTGGACAGATTTCGGGCAGAGTTATCGTTCGGGAAAATTTTGATGAAAAAGGCTCTTTTTTAAACAAACAAACTTTTGAAGCTGGTGAAACAATAAAGAAAAATGGATCCTATGAAATTGAAGTAGTTACTGAGTTGTTTGATAAAGACAAAAAATTGACCGACAAATACACTACAACCTATCGCTGTAAGCCTGATGAAGCAAGTGTAATGGTAATAGCTTTTCCATTCTCGAATCCAAAATCAAAGGAGACCGAAATTAATACCACCTCTAAAAAATTTAAAGACCTCTACGATTTGGACAATCTTGAAGATATAGAATTGGAAATGACTTTTGATTCAGGACTGCTGGATTTTTTTGGTTCAAAAAGCATCATAAAGATTTACGACCGAACATTGAAGGACAACAAAACCAACATTAATTCAAAAATAAATATTAAGGCCTATGCGTGGGGCATTCGCATTAAACAACTCAACTATACCGTCAACGAAAAACTAAACAGGAATGGCCTATTGACCTTTCAGAAATTTACAGAAGAAGACAATAGTTATTTTACAATGACTTATAAATAGAACGAAAATGAACAACTACGACACCCTTTCAGAAGCCATAAACGATTTACAGCGAAAAGGTTATACATACGATTTTAACCTAAAACCAGAATGTTTGGAGTGTGCCTCACTAAAAATTGAAATACACCCAGAAGATTTTAATGTTGACGAGATGCATCGTTTTGAAGGTATGAGCAGTACCGACGATAACAGTGTGCTTTATGCTATTTCATCAAAAAATGGGATTAAAGGACTTTTGGTAGATGCCTATGGCGTCTATGCCGAAAACATTTCGGAAGCTATGAGAAAAAAATTACGATAACACTTAAACAAGACAATAATGGAAAATCACGAACACCACAATCACGAAGAAATGGACCATTCTAAAATGGACCATTCGAAGATGAAACACAAAAAAGAAGACCATTCTAAAATGAACCACAAAGGTGGGGACCATTCGGGTCACAATCCGGGTCACGGTCAAATGGGTCACGACCATCATAAAATGATGATTGCGGACTTTAGAAAACGGTTTTGGGTAACACTCGTGCTTACCATCCCCATATTGTTCTTCTCACCAATGATACAAGAATTTTTTGGTTATGAATTTTTACTTCCAGGAAATCCATACATCCTTTTTGCACTTTCCACTATTGTCTATTTTTATGGTGGTTGGCCATTTTTAAAAGGGTTTTGGTCTGAAGTCAAAAAAGGTGCACCAGGAATGATGACCTTGATTTCTATGGCAATTTCCGTAGCTTATTTTTATAGTACAGCTACTGTATTTGGCTTAAGAGGTGAAGACTTTTTCTGGGAACTATCAACACTTATAGCCATAATGTTGCTTGGTCATTGGATAGAAATGAAAAGTGTTTTGGGTGCGTCAAAAGCGCTGCAGTTGTTGGTGAGTATGATGCCTGCGGAAGCCCACAGGGTGAAGGGAGATACTATTGAAGACATCCCTCTTGAAGATTTACTAAAGGATGATGTGATTTTGGTTAAACCAGGTGAAAAAGTTCCTGCTGATGGGATTATAGTAGACGGTTCAAGTTACCTGAACGAATCTATGCTTACAGGCGAATCCAAACCTGTAAAAAAAGATGAAAACGATAAGGTTATTGGTGGTTCGGTAAATGGTAACAGTACCTTAAAAGTAAAGGTTGAGCATACTGGAAAAGATAGCTTTCTCAACAAGGTCATCAAAATGGTCGAAGAAGCGCAAAAAACCAAATCCAAGATGCAAAATCTTTCAGACAGGGCTGCAAAATGGTTAACCTATATCGCTTTGGCTATTGGTTTTGGAACATTAGCGGTATGGCTGATTTTAGGCTTTCCATTTGTCTATGCTTTAGAAAGAATGGTTACCGTTATGGTCATTGCTTGTCCACACGCATTGGGTCTTGCCATTCCCCTTGTGGTTGCGATTTCTACGGCAGTATCTGCTCAAAATGGATTGCTTATCCGAAATAGAACTGCTTTTGAAGAGTCAAGAAAAATTTCAGCTTTGCTTTTTGATAAAACAGGAACACTAACCAAAGGTGATTTTGGTGTCACTCGAATCGAATCTGTTAAAGAAGCTTATTCAACAGAGGAAATTTTAAGACTTTCAAGTGCATTGGAACAAAGCTCAGAACACCCCATTGCAGTTGGTATTATTAAAAGAGTTAAAGAAGATAACATTACTATTCCAAAACCTGAAAACTTTAATGCAATTACAGGAAAAGGTGTAGAGGCAAATGTAGATGGTAAACAAGTGAAGGTGGTCAGCCCTGGTTATTTAAGGGATGAAAAAATCACTATTCCTGAAGATGCTTATAGTGACGCTGCTGAAACTGTTGTATTTGTATTAATAGATGGCCAGCTAGCAGGATACATTGCTCTTGCTGATGAAATAAGACCTGAATCTGCGGAAGCTATAAAAATATTCAAAAAAAACAATATTAAAGTCTTGATGGCAACTGGCGATAATGAAAAAACCGCTAAGGCTGTGAGTGAAAAACTTGGATTGGATGGTTACTACGCCGAAGTATTGCCACATCAAAAAGTTGAAATTGTAGAAGAGTTACAGAACAAAGGCGAATTTGTAGCGATGACGGGTGATGGTGTAAATGATGCGCCCGCACTTGCCAAAGCTGATGTGGGAATTGCAGTTGGTTCAGGTACGGACGTTGCCGCCGAAACAGCAGATATCATTCTGGTCAACAGTAACCCACAGGATATTGCCAACTTAATTCTCTTTGGAAAAGCCACCTACAATAAAATGATTCAGAATTTGATTTGGGCTACAGGATATAATGTAGTGGCTATTCCTTTAGCAGCCGGTGTATTATATTCTTCAGGCTTTGTTTTAGGACCAGCTGTAGGAGCGGTATTTATGAGTTTAAGTACGATTATAGTGGCCATTAATGCGCAACTATTAAAGCGAAAAATCGGTAAAAAATAAATGAACCAAAAAGAAAAACTCAACAGCATATCTTTAATCCTGTTGAGTTTATTTGTAGTGATGTTGGGTTATGGTATTTTATTGCCAACCCTTCCCTACTATACCGAAAGATTAGCTTTAAAAGACAATCTCGACACCGATTTAATCAACTTCCATATTGGGTTGCTTACCAGCATTTATCCATTATTTCAATTAATTTTTGTTGTCGTTTGGGGGAAGTTATCTGACAGATATGGTCGTAAACCCGTTATTATTATTGGTTTGATTGGCTTTGTAATAATGCAATTGCTAACTGGGCTTGCAACATCACTAACGATGCTATATATCGCTCGGATTTTTGGTGGTGTTTTCACTTCATCAGTTATTCCTGTCAGCAACGCATATTTAAGTGATATTACTTCAGAAAAACGTAGAACGAAGATAATGGCCTGGTCTGGTGTAGCCATTAGTTCAGGGGTTATTTTTGGACCCGTTATCGGTGGCTTTCTTTCGCAATCAGACCTTCATTTTGAGTATGCAATTGGTCAACTACATTTGGGTCGATTTTCCACACCTTTTTTATTCGCTGCATTATTAGGTTTTATTGTTTTAGTCATTGTTGTAAAATGCCTGAAAAATTCAGTTCGCATCCATAAATTTACAACTCAAAAATTCACTTTTCGCTTCTCGTTCAGCCAATATTTTCTTGTTCTATTGGCGCTATCATTTGTCATCCAATTTGTAGTGACCTTGTTTGAAACTGTTTTTTCAATCTACGGTAAAGACGAATTAGGGTTTAACAGCAACCAGGTTGGTATTGGTTTTATACTGTGTGGTTCAATAATGGCTGTTTTGCAGCCTGTATTTGCGAGTTATGGGGAAAAGATTCTATCTACTAAAAAGCAAATTGGCTTTGGGTTATTCATTTCAGGAATTTCATTAATTGCCTTTCCTTTTTTCAAAAATGAATTTGTTGTGTACGGTTTAATTGTGGTGTTTGCTGCTGGTGGTGCTATGGTTACACCTAATTTGTTGTCTGCGGTATCCTTGTTATCCAAAACAAATACAGGGCGAAATATTTCAATACAAAGTTCAACAAACAGCGTTGGTCAGATTTTAGGTCCCGTTTTAGGAACTTGGTTGGTTACCGGTGGTTTTTATTATCCATTTCTAATTGCAGGAAGCATTATTTTAGTTGCTATTGGTTTTCTCATTTTTCTTAAAAAACCTCCTATTTAAAAAAATGATAATTCACCACAATCATTTTAAAAAAATTGCAGGTTCTGAATTTGAAGGACGGATACAAATTCCTTACATTCTGTTCAGATTCTAAAAGGTTAAAGAAGAGGAGGCAGTCTCTTTTCTTGAATATACCATAAGGCTATTTAAAGCAAAATCTGCTCTCGCTCTTCTTCACTTAGATTATATTATACAAACATAGGAGAAGCAAAAGAACGCCGCTTGGTTAGAACTGAATAGATATTGCTTCCACTATCCTGGCGTTGTTGGAGTGCTGTTTGCAAGCAAGTTTTTAACCACTTTATCGCCTAAAAAATCTTATCGTATTATTGAACCGACTATTTCGGGCTATGAATTTCGGTGGTTTGCTGTTCCTTATCGCTTTTCATTCTGGAATACGACCATAGAAAAAGAATGCCGATGATAATCAGCGCATATGCGAGCCATTTGCCGATACGTTCCAATAAACGGGTGAATACTGAAGATTCAAAGCTCGAAAAGCCTTCCACACCAGCCATATTGCGGCGGTAAAATTTCCTGCGGCTTATCCAGTAGATAAGCCCAATCCCCACCACAACGGGAATAATACCAAGCATTAATTGTGAAGTTACTGCATCCATTGCATTGAGCTGATAATCCAAGTAAATTTAAGGAAAAACCTCCTATTTGGGGAGCAAAAAATGAAAAAAGCGACCTGTAAATAAGGATACAAGTCGCTTTTTTGATTGATTTCGGAAGCCTTTAATCACTATTGTTAAACCGGAAACTCAATTGTTTCTCGTTACCGAAATTATCCGAAATCCACACCTCAAACGATTGTGATACGGTGGATGCCGAGGTGTAATATAATCGGAACTGCTCTGCTGGCAAAGGGTATAAATCATTGGGCAGGTATGGCGGTTCATCGTAATACCGCAAGTTTCCCTGTCCGTCAAACTGGAAGTAGCGGAGAAAGTACCGGGTATCTGCGTAGTTGCCGTTTCGCTGTATCGTTACCCTGATCTCCACGGTACTGCCATTTGCCACCTCATTGGGTACGGGCATTACATCGACTTCAAAGGGAAAGTCGTTCTGGATTTCGAGTTCGTCCTTTTCACAAGAAAACAAAACCACTGAACAAATGAACATTGCTGCAAGCATAAATGTAGCTTGAAAATGCAGACTGTATTTTCTGAATAATCGTTTCATCATAAGTCATTTTAAAAGTTAAATCGTAATCCTACGCCTGCCGATGGACGGAACTGCTCCAGATCCGTTCCCCAAAGAACTTTTGTACGTCCTTGTATGAGGAATACAACCTGGTCGGACAGGTATGTTTCTAAACTGAGCCGTCCGCCTGCGCCGTAAACGAAGTTGTCTTCACTTAATATCCTCGCACCGTCGTATAGCATTTGCTCACCTCGATTGATGTTTTCATAGCCGACAACACCTGTAATTCCAAGATTGAATGTGAAATTCTTCCGGGTATCGCCCAACAAAAAGAAGCTGTAACCACCTTCTGCCATGTAGGTTTCATGTGGTATGCGAAGGTCTTTATAGTCGTAATACTGGTGAGCATATTCCAAAGCCCAAAGCTGGTAGTTCCCGTTTTTGCCATTTACAGTCATGCCGATTTGGAGGTAATAATCGTTTCCGATTTTGTCATTGGATAATACACCGGCGCTTACTTCCAATCCTTTCTGCTTGGGCAACATCCGTTGTGCCTGTGCCATCGTGATGCCCAAGAGCGTGAACATCACGGTATAGATATACTTTTTCATATTTCGCTGTCAAAGGGTTATCAAATTTTCAGGTGCATGTCGTCAATCAGACGAGCCTTGATCAAATCCAAATTTTCCACCTGAAGTGTTTGATGCCTACCTCCGTTCTTCTCAAAAATCTCAATCTGGAGAATCTTGTCATCGCCGATGGTAAACTGATCCAAGAGGAATACATTCTGCTCCGTCATATTTCCTGAAATTCCTCCCAATGGCTTATAGGTACGGAGTGGTATCAGTGGTCGCTCCTGCACGACGGTACGTTTAGCGACTTGTTTGTCCACTACCTTGAAATTGATGAAATCAATCTCGAACGGCACATTGCTTTTGTTCCGGATCTCCGTATGGTAATAGTATTTACCGTTATGGATATAAATTCCCTTCAGGATGAACTGAATGCCGAAGCTTTTAGCACCGATGTGCTTTATGATGCGCTTATCCTTTTTGTAAATGGTTTCCATTAGCAGACCTGCAAGCGATGGCGAGCTGCTTCCCAGCTCTTCAAACAGAACGTCGTTTCCATTCGCTTTCTCCACGGCTTTCTGCATGGTAAGGAGGTCGTAGCTCAAAGCCAGTGGATTGGCACTGTAATGGACATTGAAACTGTAGAAACGTCCGTCATTGGTAATGACCGAAAAATTGGTTTCCTGTTCAAAATCCTTTACCGAGGCCTTTACACGTAACACGTTTTCCGCATCGTCCGCTTTTCCGGCAATCAGGTACTCACTTCCCAAATCCACGTAACGTATAGCGGTCGGGAAAATCAAATGCGAAGTCTTATCGTAGGTGACTTCCATCTGGTACGGTTCTATCTTGCCCAGGGCAAGAGGTTTTCTTGTCGCGTTGTCCTGTGCAAATGACGGCATGGCAAAGCCGATGATCAGGGTTATTGCTCCCAGTGTTTTAAAAAGACTGTTCATTGTTTTACTTATTTGAGTTTAACATTATTGTTTAGGGACGAGGAAGAGCTGGTGCCCTGCTTTAAGGGTGACTTTCGGTGTCCTTACTTTCTTGGAGAAATAGCCGGATATGCCCTGCACCACACCACGACTGAGGTCTGCGGCCATCTGCTGTCCGGCGGATTGGGTAAGCATCAGGCTTGTTCCCGAAGTCTGGCTCATATTACCCGCCATTTCGGTCAGTGCATTCATTTCCGGCGAATACGGAACGTGCAGACCTTGCTGTCCATCCAGATCATAAATGGCAATATCCACCGGCATGATATTGCCTTCCAGTTCGATGGAAGATACATTCAATTGTAAGCGGCCGCCCTGAAACTTGGCATTTGCCGTTAAAACAGTCCCCTTGGGGATCGTACGATCAGGTGTTTGGGCAGACTCCAATAAACGAAGCCGAACTCCACTTTCACCGGTAATGGTCTGCGTTTCATGTACACAGGCTTTGATACTGTTTTTCGATTGTACCACCTGCCCGACGGAACCCGTAGTAAAGAAACCCCTGTTTCGGGATTCACTCCAATCGGCTAAAAAGGTACTATCCGCTGGTTCACGGTACAGTGCGGATACCGTGTTTTTCCTTGTTGGCGTGAATGCGACAAAATGTACCTTTTGTGTAGGAGCAGCGACTTTGGCTACACCGTCAGCTGACACAGCTTGTCCCGCATTCGTGCCTGAAGGAAGGTATTTTGCAGCCATCTGATAGGATTTCTCCATCAGCGCCAATTGGTCATCCACAGTGACGGCGGGTGGTACCTCTTTTTCCGCCAGCTGTTCTTTCAATTCATCTAGTTGCCTGCGAAGTTCAGCTGTTTCGGTATCATCTTCCTGATAAAAGGATTCTAATGTATTCTGTGCATAACGATAGCTGCTGAGTGCCGGATTACCGGACCGTCCGGCGCTTCTACCACCCGTATAGCTGTAATTTTCGTCTTCTTCGGGAAATTCCTCCATTGGTTTTTCCTGGTCATTGGTATTCCAATAATCCGAAAGTGTTGCCATCGCATTGCGTTTTTCCTGTTCCTTACGTTCCATCATTTCCTGCTCATAGGCTTTGCCTTTATCGGCGGGGAGTCCTGCTCCTGTAGCTTGGGGAACGGCATCGTTGATCCCGACATTTTCGACCTCCTTTTTATCGGAGGATGGTTTAAATATCAGGTACATACAACCGAGAAATACGACCCCCATCAAGACGAATATGAGGGGCTTTTTGAACTTTTCGGTTTTGTTCTGTGTGCTGTCCTGCAGCATATCTTTGGTTGTTCCCGGATCACCCTCGGTCACCCGGACAACCGTTCTTTGGTTCTCATTTTCTTTCATCAGTCTTATCTTTTGAGTTTGTGAATAATGTATCCTGCAAGCTTGCAGGGCTTTCGTTCTTTTTAAGAACAGGGTTTTCGATATGCTCAATGACCATATCGTTGGCAGACTTTCCTGTATCGAGCCAGACACTGGTAATTACTCCGGCGGTAAGCATCAGGTAACCTGTAAAAAAGTATAAGGTGTACCTACGCTGTTTTCGAACGGGTAAGGCTTTCCAGTGCTCGTCCAGCCTGTCAAAATACCTGTCCAGATTTGCTCTGATCTTTTTCATACTATTTCTGTTGTTATAGCTTGAAACGCTTGGGGCTTAGATCTACTTTTTGCTTCGGTACTTCGTTTACCAAAGCCACTGCTTCTGCTGCTTTTGGGACGGTAAACACCGATAGGTTAGTCAGCTTTGATTGTTTCAATAGTTGACCAAAGCGGTCTTTCTTCGTAATCTCCATGCTGTCGACGAAGAATTTGTTGTTCAGGTATTTCACCCACATATTACATTCTATCCGTGGCTTGTCTTCGCCAGCCCAGAGCAGGTAGCTCGTCAATAGCAATTCCCTTTCAGGCAGATGATCATTACCTTTTTGACAGCTTTCAAGGTATTCCCCTATGCTTTCTTTTAATTTCCCCGGATATGCACCCTGTGTGTGGAAATAGCCGTTATATCCTTTGTCAGTAAGGATTTTCGCGAATGTGTTTAAATCTGATAATGCTTCCATTACATTGTTTTTTTAGCGTTCAATCACTTCCATATCCCTATTTTCCATGACGGCAAACTTTTCGATGTTAAACCCTTGGGGATTGTTGTCCGAGCGGACGGAATTGACGAGGTAACAGGAAGTAATCAGGTTTCGCCGGGTCACGTTGCTCGATCGGATGATGAACTGTTTGGCATAGGTTCGTACCGAATAAGGATAGTTGTCGAAATTGCACACCACGCTATCCACTTCAATGCGCTGTTGGACATTCCCCGATATGATCCTACCGTAATACCCCTTTTCTGAAAGGTCTTTGTAATAGTTAAAGGCACTTTTATCGGCAAGGTTAAATGCCCGGTTCATATTGCTTTCGATGGCATTCCTGTCAGGTGCCAACGTAAAGAACAGTTCGTGAAAGCGCCTCACGTGCTCCCGAGCCTCAACCGGACGGTTGATACTTGCATCCTGTGACAGCGCCAACATCAATGACTTTCCACTGTCCAGCACATAGATTTTCTGGCGTTGCTGCTCTGCGAAGTGATAGGATTTCCATACGGTATATCCCACCACTCCAGTGCAGAGAACGGCAAATACGATTGCGTACAAGCGTATCTGGCGGAAGCTGTTTTCGATATTTCTTAGCGTCTTAAATTCCATTTTTTACGGATTAATCGTTTTACATTATTTGAGTAGCTGACCGCCGATGTTTCCAGCTGCTGAACCTGCTCCGGCACTTGCGACATTCCCTGCTTTCATTGCGGTCTGGTTTACGTTACGGGTAAAGTTTCCTGCGCCACCTGCCTGGATAATCCAACCTGTTACCGTCGGGATAGTGAAGTATCCCACGATTCCGATAATCATAAAGATGATATAGACGGTATTGGAGGTGTCGGGAATGAATGTCGGGTCGGCAAGCTTTTCGATATCCTTTTCGACGATTAGGGATTGAATCTTGGAGAGCATGGCACTAAACAGGTCTGCAACGGGCAGCCATAGGTAGACACTGATGTACCTCGTAAGCCACTGCGTGAGCGTGGACTGAAAACCGTCCCATACGGAAATAGCAAAAGCTATGGGACCGAGTATGGACAGGACGATCAGAAAAAAAGTACGTATGGTATCGATTACCAATGCTGCCGCTTGAAACAGAATTTCCAGCAGTTCCCGGAACCAGTTTTTGACTGCCTGTTCCATATTGTACATGCCCCGCTCGATGTACATGCCCGACATCGTCATTAAATCGGATGGTGACCAGCCCAATTCGTCCAGTTTTTTATCAAACTCCTCATCAGATGCCAGATAAGCGGTTTCAGGATTTCTGAGCATCGCTTCCCGTTCCAACAGGTCTTTTTTCTCCTGTAATTCGGTCATATCAAGCACTTGGTCTTCGAGGATAGTATGCGTACCCTGCACTACAGGGCTCAACACGGCATTGATGGTTCCCAGCACGATGGTCGGAAAAAACATAATGCAGATGCCCAAAGCAAAAGGACGGAGCAAAGGGTATATATCAATCGGCTCTGCCTGGCTCAATGCCTGCCATACCTTGATGGCCACATAGAATAAAGCCCCCAAACCTGCCAACCCTTTGGCTATTGCCGCCATATCGGCGGACAGGGGCAGCATCTCATCGTATAATGAGCGCAGGACTTCGTGTAGATTACTAAACTCCATGGCTTACCAGTATTTTTGGTTAGCCGTTCCATAGAGTTCCAGCACCTGGTGGGTATTGTTCTGTTTTTTGGCTCTGAGATAACTTACGGAGATGTTCTTGGTGGTATAGTAGCGCACCAAACTGTGGTATTCCTTAACCTCTTTGTACACCCGGTCGATAATATCCATCCGTTCCTTATCATTCAGCGACAGGCTTGTGGCACTTACGATCTGTTTGAGTTCCTTCAGCAGTTCAGTACTTTCATTAAGCAATGCGGAATAACCGTTGGATATGGCTGTTAATTCCTGTGCGGAAAAATTCGGGTCGTTCATCATCTTGCCGAAATTCTGTACATACATCTCGGACACGTCACCCACCAAGAGTACCGTTTGCTGTACTTTTCGGGCATCTTTGACCAGGTTACTTACCGCTTTCAGCTTGTCGTAATATTCTTTACCCTGCTTATAGACCTTTTCAACTTCCTTGAAATTTTTCACCACATTACTTACCGTGGAGGAAGTCTGTACGATCTCATTCGCGCTGTTGAGAATACCCGAAGCCAGATTTGCCGGGTCGGTTACTACAAACTGGGCTTTTGCGGACGGTGCTACGGCAAGCATGATTGCCGTACACACCAAATACATGATCTTCTTCATTGTTTCTGATTTTTAAAATGTTAATGACTATTGATTTACTTTATCCCGCCTTTGCATAGCGATGTGCTTAATAGCGAGTTCTACATTGCCATCCAGTTCGGAAGCAAGCTGCATCACTTCCATCTTTTCGGTTTCTTCCGTGGTATAAGCCAGATATTCTTCCAGACTAACCTCCGTGGCATAGACTGCGGAGTGCGTACCACCCAAGCCAATCCACACCTCTTTATAAAGCCGGCTTGGGTCATTATTCATGTTGATGGAAAGTACCTGTGCCTTTTCTTTATCCGTTAGCCCGAGCATGGTCTGGATATCGTCAAACTTGTTCATGTACTTGCGCTGGTCAAGCAGGATTTTGCAATCACTATTGTTGATGATACTCTCCTTGACGATGGGTGACTGGATGATGTCGTCCACTTCCTGCGTAACCACGATGGCTTCACCAAAAAACTTTCTGACGGTCTTAAAAAGATACTTGATGTACTCTGCCATTCCCTCTTTTGCGATGGCTTTCCAGGCTTCCTCAATCAAAATGAGCTTTCGTATGCCTTTCAGCCTACGCATCTTGTTGATGAAAACCTCCATAATGATGATGGTCACAATGGGAAACAGGATTTTGTGATCCTTAATGGCATCAATTTCAAACACAATAAAGCGCTTGGAAAGCAGGTCGAGTTGCTTGTCGGAGTTGAGGAGGTAATCATACTCACCGCCTTTGTAGTAAGGTTCCAGTACGTTCAGGAAGCCGGCGACATCAAAATCCTTCTCCCTGACCTGTTTTTCCTCCAGTATCTTCCGGTAATCCCTTCGTACATATTCATAAAAACCATTGAAAGATGGATATTCATCACTTTGCCGGATTCGTTCGATATAACCGCTCACGGCATTGGACAGAGCTACCTCTTCGGAACGGGTTGGCGGCTCATCATCACGTTTCCAAAGTGTCAGTATCAAAGTTTTGATACTTTCCCTTTTCTCAATGTCAAATACACCATCATCGGTATAGAAGGGATTAAAGGCAATGGGATTGTCTTCCGTATAGGTGAAATACACTCCGTCTTCGCCTTTGGTTTTCCCCTTGATGAGTTCACACAATCCCTGATAGGAATTACCGGTATCCACCAATAGCACGTGAGCGCCTTGCTCGTAATATTGCCGTACCATGTGGTTGGTAAAAAAAGATTTCCCCGAGCCAGACGGACCAAGAATAAACTTGTTCCGGTTCGTGATGATGCCACGTTTCATGGGCAAATCCGAAATATCCAAATGGAGGGGTTTTCCGGTCAGGCGGTCAGCCATTTTGATACCGAATGGCGAGGGTGAACTTTGGTAATTGGTTTCTTCGGTGAAGAAACACAAAGCAGGCTCGATGAAAGTGTAAAAGCTTTCTTCACTCGGAAAATCGCCTGCATTGCCCGGCATTCCTGCCCAAAACAAGGTAGCGACGTCCGTGGTGTTGTGCCGCGGCTTACATTCCATTAATGCCAATGCGCTACCGCAATCGTTCTTGAGCTGCTTCAATTCGCCAGGGTCGTCCGACCAGGCCATCACATTGAAGTGCGCCCGGATAGATGATAGCCCGAAGCTGTGGGCTTCGTTCAGGTAGCGCTCAATCCATTCTTTGTTGATCTGATTGGCACGGCTGTACCGAGCCAGCGAGTGCATATTCCTTGCGGACTTTTCAAACTTTTGCAGGTTGTCTTCGCTGTTGTCCAAAAACAGGTACTGGTTGTAAATGTGATTGCAGCTAAGCAGTAATCCCACGGGAGCAGCAAAAGACAACTGACAGTCACTACGGTCAGTGGATAATTTTTCATATCGGGTATCCGCCGATACCGTTGGTGGAAGGTCGTCTGTATCGGAAAGCGTATGCAGGCACAATCTTTTGTTACCGACACGGACTTCTTCACTTCCCAATGCAATATCCTGCATGGGTGTACCGGCTTCCTTTGATAATGTAAGGTACTGTTCCAGCAATCCCTGTTTTTGATCGGTACCAACGATATCTTCTTCACTTAGCCGTTGCAAGCTTATAAAGCCACTATCGTTCACGATACGCTCAAACTGTGTCACGGCTTCCATGAATCGGTGTACCGTTTCCTTATTTCTGATTTCCTTTGGGATCAGTGTGCCTTTGCAAAGCGAAGAGAAATTGCTCTGCATCCGCATACGCTCTTTAGTGGTCTTGGTCAGGAACAGGTAGCAATAATGATTCAGGAACGGACGCTCATTGAAATGACGTTGGTAGGATTTGCCTAAAAAGCTAAAACCATCCTTATCCAAATCGGGATTATAACTTTCCTTGATGTACCAGTCCTGTTTGTGAACGACTGTAAAATCCGATAAGGTCTTGATGGCCTTGTGCCAGGTGGAATGAACGGCCTCGTATTCCGCAGAAGCTACGGTAAACAATTCCGGCAATCGCACCTCAAAACAGGCAGTGATATCCGCATCCTTTGAAAGGATGCAATTATTCTCTACTGCCAGTAAAGGGAACTTGCTTTCCAGTGTGGAGGTCTTTGCTACATTTCTCATACGGCACCGGATTTAAGGGGAAACTTTAAATAGCGGCGTACAGGCTTGCGGCAGACGATGTATCGGGGATGCCGTTTGTTGGCTGCTATCTTCATCAGTCCGTGTTCGCCATATTTTCTGTTCAGTAAAAAGGTCTGCCACACGATCAGCGAAGCACCGCCCGCTCCAAGAAACAGGCAGATATAAGAGTTTACGCCCGCCATGTACAGGATCATCACCAGGATAAGTATGCCGAGCAGTCCACCGGCAAAGATGAACAGGTACTGAGCCTTCAATCCCTTAAACTCTACTGTTCTCCCAATGCCCTTATTGATGTTGTAAGTACTCATAAGGCAAGGGATTAAAGGAAGAATGAACGCAGGATGGTAGCCGCAACAATGAGAAAAATACAGGCTCCAAACCACGAAGCCGCCGTCTTGCTCGTGTCGGGATCTCCGCTGCTGAACTTGTTGTACACCTTAACACCACCGATTAACCCAACGACCGCACCAATGGCGTAGATAAGCTGTGTGGCCGGATCGAAATAGGATGTTACCATTTGGGTGGCTTCATTGATCCCGGCCGAACCGTTGCCCTGCTGGGCAAACGCACTAAAGCCTGACAGCACTGCTACCGCTGCCAAAAGCGCTTTTTTGCTTTGTTTTTCCATAATTGAAACACTTTAATTTGTTGCTTTCGACCCGCGCCTTGCGGGCTTTCGGGACAAAGGTGTTTCAAAAAGGGAGGAGGTATAACTAAGTGGCAGTGAGAGGAATTACTTGGCGGTGAGTGGCGGTATGTCTCAGATTTAAAAGGGAATTGCAGTTTGTCTATACATTCTATTGGTGGATAGTTGCTATTTTAGCATAAACAAAAATCATCCAAATAATTAATGAAATTATCAGAGTTAACAATAGATAGCATAAAGGAATTTATTTCGGGGGATAACCAGTTGACGCCTTATCTTACAGGCCCAGAAATTTTAAAACTCTTTAACCGGATTGGTTTTAAAGATGTTTATAAGTACAGAGATGGAGGAATGCCAAATGGTCTTAGTCGAAACGCTTATGTTTTGGAGAAACTCATTGAAATAAATGGAAGAAAGGAAATGGTAGCACTAATGCAAATGATCTTTGATCCAAGACATTTTGCGGGGGATACAAGTAAGGATATCGCAAAAGCTGTTGAACAAATTAATCCACTCTTGCAACAAGATGGCTATAGACTTGATGAATTTAATGGACAATACAAAATAATAGGTGCCGACTTACCGGATAACATTGAGGTTGAAGTACATTTTGAAGACATCGAAGCACAAATTGTCGAACAAATCCAAAACGCCAAATTCTCAATCTGGATAGCGGTTGCTTGGTTCACCAACAAAACCCTTATGAGGGAGATTTATAACAAAAAACTTGAAGGGGTCAGTGTCCGCATTGTAGTCTTAGATGATGAAATAAACTCAAAATACGGGTTTGAGTTTGAAAAATATTTTGAAGCTAAAAGAGTTCCAAAAAGTGGGAAATATGAAAATATAATGCATCACAAATTCTGTATTATCGACTTAAAAACGGTTATTCATGGTTCTTATAACTGGACAACAAAAGCCAATTGGAATAGGGAGACTGTTAGTCGAAAACAGTCGTGAATTAGCAGAAAAATATGCTTCCGAATTTATTCAACTTATTAAATAGGTTGCTTAAAAGCAAGCTAATGAGCGACAAATGGTTGTCTCCCGAGTGGGGCAAATAGAACTCGGGGTGTAATCTGCTTTTTTTTCATTTCAATTCGGATGCTCACCGCCTCCCAGCCAATCACCAGTTGTGTGCCATAGCTCATAGTAATATAACCACAAGGCCGTCCAGGGAATAATTGTATCCGCCAAAAAATCAGATTTCTTGAACTCATTATATTTCGGTCTATATAAACATAGATTCCCAGATGAATACAAATGAGGTACCTTTTCCCCATTTGCATTCAGTTCCAATTTTGGTGAAACGATGGTTATGTTTGGCATGTCTGAAAGCTTATATTTTAAGACAAATTCATATAAACAACTTCGGGCACTGGGCCGCAGAGCTCCTTCCACTTTCATAGAGCTTGGAGAGGTAAACTTGGTCGCAAATTGCGGAAATTTCGTCTTCATATAAGCTATCTGTTCCGATAGTTTTTTCTCTCTGATCCTTGACGTGTAACTAGCTCTCATTCGCCGAAAAAAGTGTTATTCTTAATCGGGATACTGCCCAGTGAGCTGGTCGAGGCCAATACCCCAGTACCTGTTGCTACCCCAAGTGCATTACTTTTTCGAGATCTTTCAATCTCCATCGCTTGACTACCTTGCGCTTTCACGAACAGATCATCACCAAACAGGCCTTTCATAATCCGACTTTCTTCAATGATGCCGTTATCCTTCTTCAATTTTTGCCATTCACTATGTAAATGAAATGAAAACCGTTTAAATGCTTCGTAATATTCAGGCTCCTTATCCCATTTATCGGTAAAGTCTTCATCTGCATTCACCGGATTGAGTATTTTAAGTCTCCCATAGGACTGCCCAATGCTATTTTGGATCGTAGAAACAATATTATCAACGGTGTTAAAAATACTGTCTTCGCCTTGATAAAATTGGCCGGCTATCGTTGTCAGGATCACGCTTGATGTTTTGTAGCTGTCATCCTTTTGGAAATAGATATCTCGGTAGCGCTTAATTAACTGTACTCCGCGCTGCAATGGCTTTTTCTTACTGAAATCGTCAACAGGCAGATTTTCGGCTCTAAGTGCCTTCTCAAGCAGGCTTTCCTTAACAAGATTTGATTGCGCTATAAACCAGTCAGCATAACCTCGCGGATTGCTACTGACCCAGCTTCCTAATTCACGGTCAGGAACCATGATACGATTTCTATCATATTCAACTTCCTGAACCCCTGGCAAAATATCCATGTGATAATCCCCTGCATATTTTAAACGGATACATCGGTTTTTGGCTTCTAACATATCCCTATACAATCCATGCTCATTTAATCGTCGCCTCAGTTCATTGTATATCCTTTCAGGACTATGTGGGGTTCCGTATTTCAGGTGTATTGCAATATCCAAATCAAACTCTTCTCTTCCGAAAGGCTTGACAGTTGTCATTATTCGAACAGACCCATGAGGATACACATCATACTTGTATGGCTTGAAGAATTTTTCATCCGCTTCAATCCACTCTTTCACGGCCTCGTAACTACTTTTCATACGATCACGCCGTGTCTTGTCCAGTTGAACCTCTTCTGCCATCCTATCGAGCAGATCATCAATTTGTGTAGCTTTCTTTCCTAATAGTATCATTTTGGTAAAATTTTAAATGTGTGTGGCAAAATCCTTTCACCATTTATGGTTGACCCGTTCCGGATCTCATTTGGCGTAGCAAAGTAAACCTCGTCCCTTTTGCTTATCAGGGCATTGATAGATTGCTTTTGGGCATCATTTTCAGTCCTCAATTCAAAGATGTCTGCATATCGTAATTCATCGATAGGGTATGCCGGTGATTTTAAAACGCCTTCGATGTGTTTCCCTATAAACACGTATTTAATGTGCTTGAAAATATCACCAGGTAATATGTTGGCATCGATCAGCTCTTCACGGAATTCTCTGGTTGGATCCATTTCACGGTTTTTTCTGCTTTCAAACCATTTCAGGAAATCAATTAGATTTTTCCTCCTTTTAACAATAATCCGTAAATCGTTTTCGGTATCCTCGTCTCTCGGTACGTGATTGCAGGGCTCAACACCCAGCCGATCGAACAATTCCCTGTTTTCTTCCTTCAAATATTTGTATGCACCTCCAACCGGTTGGTAGCCGGGATTGTCATTCTTGTGCCTCTTGATTAATAGGTATCTGCCATTCACTTCAATTCTAAACAAATAAGCGACCGTGACCCTGACTGGTTGATTACGTTTTATAATCAATGTCTTAAATAGCCTCCATTTTTTTCGGTTCTCCAACAAGAATACACAGAACTCTACCATGCCACCGACTACGAGACCTAAAGAGATCTTAAACACTGTGCCTTTTGGTTCGTCCCCTGCCAGAAAAAAGCAGGAGAGGAACCCTAAAAGGCCGATAACCAAACTTACTTTTCCTTTCATCGACTAATGCTTTGTGTCTTTTGGAGGGTGAGGATCGTTGCCGTAGGAATCCTTATCCCGGATTGTACCATTCGGTCTATGGATAACAACTTCTGATTGCTGATTGATAGCAATTTCCCGTGCTATCTTAATTGCTTCTTTCTGGGTTCCTACAATTTTTGTAGCCTTTTCGTTTCCGGCACCTTTGACTGCCCAATTGTCGCCCCTCGGCACCACATGTTGATTTTTTTTAGCCATGTCTTTATTATTTGTTAATTTTTAATATTCTTCGTCCCCTTCTTTAATGGGAGCCTTTATATATACATGCTGATGTTTTTCAATTTTTTGCCACGACCAAGAATTTTTTTTTTACGAGTGGCAAATTTTTTCCCCATCTTAGCATATTATTATAGACAAGTGCTGATGAATCTTTATGACGAATTGCAATCTATTGACTTGGACGACCTGTTAGACAGGTTGACCTCGTATGCGACTAATCGTTTGAAGTCAGCCGGGTTAAAGGATTTGGGAGGAAAAGAGCCTTTTGATTTTGTTGGAGATTTACTTTTAAAGGTAATTGAAGGTACCCGTGATTGGGAAAATGCGAATTGTTCGTTTACCGATTTTATGTTCGGGAGTCTTCGAAGTGAAATCAGCAATTTTTTAAAGGGATCTCTGGTTGGGCAAACGCAGGATCTTTTGGAGAGTCACGCGTATAATCATCAAGATGATATTAAAGAAGAAAGGCAACAAGTTTCAGAATTATTGCAACAGGCTGGAGCGGATGATGACGAATTAATGGTGTTCGAGTATTGGATGGACGGTATCTGCAAACCAAGAGAAATTGCAGAGGATCTCGGCATTGATGTAAAGGAGATTTACAGGACCGTGAAACGATTGGAACGAAGATTGCCCAAAATAAGAGAACAAGCAAAAAGTATCATATGAGCAATAATATTAAAAATAGAATTGACGATGCTCTGATTGCTTTCTACAAAGAAGTGGACAAGGATGCCCTCGCCGATATGCTGAAAGATGATGTATCAGATATCGATGCGTACAACAAAAAAAAGAAGCAACTTGTTTTTTTGGCAAGGGCAAAGGCACAGAAGGAACGGAATGACAATTTATTGAAATTAGTCAGTAAATTTCAACAAGCCATCGAAGCGAATATTGAGAAGCCTGTGGCTATGCTCAAACAATTTATTCAGGGTAATGCTTCTTTGGCCTTGTACCGAAATCTCGATAAATTGTCCAAAGAGGATATTATCGAAATAATCAAGGATCAGAACTTTGTTCAACTAATTGAAGAATTGGAGAACGATGAGAAGCGTCAATAATGCGCGCTTACAGGCTCGCAAACTTTTAGACGACTGTGGATTGGATGAGATAACCGATTTGGACATGGATCTGTTTGTCGCCGGATTAGTGGTTGCTGGGCATGATGCAATACTTATCGAAGAAGAGCTCTCTAATTGTGATGGAAAAATTGTGTTTGGAAACAATAAGGCGGTTATAAAGGTAAATTCAAAGATACAGTTCCAGGAGAGAAAACGCTTCGTTGCAGCCCATGAGATAGGGCATCTCTTGATGCATAGAAATATGCAGCTTCCCGATGATACATTCACTAATTTTAACATTATTGAAGGTACGGAAAATACATTGAAAAACGGGAGGCAAGAATTGGAAGCAAATGAATTCGCCAGTGAACTTCTAATGCCTGAAAATTTATTCCTTAAAGAAGCAAAAGGCAAGAAGTTTTCACCCCTTTTGATCAAGCAACTTTCAGAACGATTTAAAACTAGTTTGACAGCAACTATTTTTCGCTATTTGCAGTTTGAGCAGTTACACCCTCTTTGCCTTGTCTTTATCGAGAATGGGAAAGTGAAATATTGGAAAAAGTCCAACGACTTAAAAGTTTGGTTGGGCGATTACACCAAGTTAGCACCACCTTCCGATTCAGTTGCCGCAGAGTATATTCAAAAAGATTACGAGTTTGTGTATAAACTTGAAGAAAAAGCACAGAACATTAACAAATCAACATGGTTCAATCTAAGTGAATATGATGAAGATACAGACTTCTATGAGTATTGCATTCCAACAAGGCGGTATAAAACCATCCTAAGCATCATCTGGGAAAATTAAATTCATGATTTTCGGCCGACTTCCTTTAGACAATGTTTTATCGAAGTTAAGTATTTCGGAATTCCGAACTCCATCAATTTGATCCTTTCCCATCTGCAAATAGCCACTCCAGCTCCTTTTCAGCGGCTTTTAGCTGTTGGTTCAATTCCACTTTTTGATTGAACTGTTTGCTCTTGGCTATGGCCGATTTTAACTTTGAAATTTCCTTTTCCAATGCTGTTATTTTTTTTCGATAAGCAACCAGATCCGGTAGAGGTTTGATTTGCATGGAGCGATTGCCGGACAATTGCACGCAGAAATTATTTTATTGAAAGTCTGATTAAAGAAACTTGATGATAGTTTTGTCGGATAGATCGTGTTCTAATGCTGTTCGAATATCCCGGAACAGCTATATTTTACAGAACCATTTCCGACATTGCTCGAAGGTTTCATAACCCAGGCAACTAACTGATAATCAGATGTATCTAAATAAGAAATGACTGGAACAGGATAGAGCGATACCGCCCTGACCAGCCGGGGGAGCCTTTTTAGGATTTGTGTATGTTCTTGATTCGAAAAATTGTGTAGAAGGCAAATGGAAAGATGGCTGAGCCAATGCCGCAGGTGAAAAAGCAATGACCGGAATGTCAGAATGAGGTGCTCTGAAATCATCAAGAGAGAAGATGGTTTCCTGGTCCTCACAGCCATCACAAGGGTTGCTGTGATCGTCACAGCATGGTTCGTGGTGTTTTAGAAAAAGCTCGAAACTGATCAGTTCGCCCCCACAAAAGTGCTGAAACACTGCCATCCCTTTGCCAGGGAGGAGCATTGCAATGAGCAGGACTATATATAAGTTGCGCTTCATGAGCCTTTTTGATGTAAAATGCCATCCATTGAAGGGGCATCTATTTGGTATTCCCTTCAATATGACACAAAAGTACGCAACGGTTATTGAGGGTGCTATGACATTGTACATGTTAAAACATGATGTATGTCAGATAAAGCATTGTCTACGCTAGCAATATGCTTGATCAGAATCCAATTGTACTGGTGGACAAGGTGCTGAGCCATAGCTGCAATACACGCAGCAATCCCCTTCCTTCGGTTTTAGTACCTGGTGGCAATTTTCACATTCGTAAAAATACTGACAGGCGTCAGTGGGCATGGTTTCTTCTTTTTGATGCCCGCATTCCGGGCAGGTGATGGTTGATTCTAATATGATTTCCATTTATTTCTCTGTTTTATTGGTCACGGAATATCCGGTCGAGTTGATAGCTTACTCAATTTCAAGGATGCCTGTTTTGGTATTGTCAAATTCTACAATGGCATTGCCCTGTTCGTAGGATGCGGTTACTTTAAGGATACCGCTGAGCTTATTTACCTCATGTTCAACATGATCTGCGCAACCCTGGCAAGTCATGCCTTTGATTTGAAAATTTACGGTCTGAATGTCTGACTTATCAACGATGATCACTTGCTTTTCAGATTTAGGGTAGAAAATGTGAGCATAAAGCGGGAATGTGAGCATCAGGGTCGCAAAAACGGTGACTATCCCAAGGAATTTCCTTGTTTTCCAAAAGGAGGGCTGTAGGTCCTCCTCACACGCACATTCTATTTCACCTTTGGCCTTTGGTTTAAGTTTTTGGTACCAGGCAAAACCCAACACTACAACCGTAATGCCCACAAAAAAGGGCCGTGCAGGATCCAGCCAGGAAAAAGTGGAGGCAATCCCGCTTGCACCGGCCACTAGTGCAAGCACCGGGGTGATGCAGCAAAGTGAACTTAAGAGTGCAGCCATAATACCGCTGGTTAAAAGCGAATTTTTCATATACTTTTTCATTTCAAAAAAAGAATGGCTCTGCGCCCTCCCGGTTACTTTTTCTTGCAGCAGGCGGGTATTTCCGCCACTTTCAAATCATAAGGACATTCCGGAGTGCCTGCTAAAGGGCAGCTAACTTTTGGACAATCTGGAGTACCTTCCAAAGGACAAGCTTTTGGGGATGAGTTGATCCCGTAAGCAAGGCCACCAATGGCGAGAATACCCGCTGTGGCCAAAATCATGAGTTTACTTTTCATATCAATACTATTTTATTGAAACATCTCTCCAAAGTTCAGTCACGGGGGGAGGGGGTGTCCAAACGTTCGGATAAAAATTTCTTCAATTCTTCTTCCACGGTCCGGGCTTCCCTTAGTTTTTCAGGCACTTCTTCGAGTTTAAGCTCTGGAAATAGTGTTCTCAGCTTTTCTATTGTTTCTTCATTACCACAGTTACCGGGGCAGTTCTGGTAAGCTGACGAGATTCTTTCTGCTAATGCTTTTCTGTAGGTATCATCCAATAATTCATAAGTAGTCTTGGTAAGGGTGGATTGTACCGCCTTCAACTGGAGAAGTATGTTTTCCACCTGGTCCTCATCGTCAATTTTACTGAGGATATATCCCAACTGCCCGGTAGCAGTTTTTAAGGAAACCTTTATGCTTTGGGTAAGATCACTGGGTATCATAGGGCAGGAATTGTATTTGGGAGATTAAACAAATCGAGCACTGATGAAATGATCCGCTGACTGTGCGCTTCTACTGAATAGAAGATGGTTTGTCCGGATTTTTTGGTTGTCACGATTCCTGCATCCTTCAGCTTTTTCAGATGTTGGGAAATGGCCGGCACTGTCATGCCTAGGATGTCTGACAAGTCGCACGGACAAAGTTCATTTTCCTGTTTCAAGAGATACAGGATTTTGAGGCGAACCGCATTACCAGCCAGGTTCAGTACATCTGCCAGTTCTAAAAAGCCTTCTTCTTTACTCTTCAAGTCTTCCCTGCACCTATTGATCTGGTCGCTATCGGCAAAGACACGGATACATGTATTCATAACTTCGTATTTAAGCATTTGCTTAACAAAGCTAAGGAATTAAATGTATTTAAGCAATCACTTAAATACAAAAAAGGGCTACTTCGAAGGGCTACTTCGCCCTTCTCATCAATTTTGGTGCTGCCAGCTTCTCCCGGAGAGTGTGCATGTCTTCCCTTACCTTCTTCTCCACCACTTTAGCGTAAACCTGAGTAGTGGTGATTTTTGAATGACCCAGCATCTTGCTCACAGTCTCCAACGGGACACCATTGCAAAGAGTAACGGTGGTGGCAAATGTATGCCTGGCCAGGTGAAAGGTGAGGTTCTTTTCAATCCCGCACAGGTCGGCTATTTCTTTCAAATAAGAGTTAAGCTTTTGATTAGAGATCATAGGGAATACAGATCCTTTTTGCAAAGCCCTTGGGTGGGTTCTGTATTTCTCAATAATCTCCCAGGCCTTGGGAAGGATGGGAACCCTGACAGGTTGGTCGGTTTTCTGGCGGCAGGTGGAAAGCCAGTACTCCCCATCAATGCCAATCGTGATGTTGGATGGTGTCAGGTTCATCGCATCGATGTAGGCCAGTCCGGTATAGCAACTGAACACAAACAGATCCCTGACCCACTGCAAACGCACAATCTTGAAGTCCTTGTTTTCTACTGCCTCCAACTCTTCGTGATTAAGGAAATCCCTATCAACTCGATGAAATTTGAGCAGATACTTTTCAAAGGGATCCCGGCTTACCCATTCCATTTTTACAGCCATGGTCACCATCTTCCAGAACCTCTCTAGGTGCCTCATCACTCCATTGTTTCCAAGCGGCTTTTGGTGGTCTTTGGGTTTTTAATTGCGTAGGTAAAACTCCAAGATATTGTCAAAGAAGCCTGTGAGCTTATCTAATTCGTTTTGATAATACTTGCGCCTAATCTTAATCCCTATTGGGCTTGTTAGTTCCAAAATTGAACACGTTGAGATTGTAAATGAGTTTGCAGGCGTATTTGGGTTAAATCTCCTTAAAGAAGAGTATTTCACCGGCTTGAGAATCTACAAGGTTTTTAGTTAAGACATTCTGTAACCTGTTAATGGCAATTAGAACCCTTTGAAAGCTCAGCTCTGATTTTTTGAGGAGGTTATCTTCCTCCAGATCGATCATTCTAAGTTTGTCCTCTAAATCTTCATATTGTTGGTTATAATTTTCAGGCATTTAAAAAGTGAGTTTTTCATTTTCATAGTGTCTATTTACTGCATGAACTGGTTCAAATAATAAACACAGCAGATTTTACCTTGTCTTCCCAAATCTGAGCAGGGGTAGTCAGTTCTTAATTTTTCGTTTCAGCAATTGCGCATTAATGGCGACTATGACCGTACTCAGGCTCATGAACACTGCGCCTATGGCAGGACTTATAACCAGGCCGGGGATAAAGCCGGTGGCCAAAGGTAATGCGATGGCATTGTAACCGGTAGCCCAGGCGAGGTTTTGAATCATTTTGTTGTAGGTTGCCCTGCCAAACAGAACCAGGTTGGCAATGTCCTTTGGGTTGCTGTTGACCAGGATGATGTCGGCTGTCTCAGCAGCCACATCGGTACCGGAACCTACTGCAATACCCACATTAGCCTGTGCCAGTGCAGGGGCGTCATTCACACCATCACCCGTCATGGCTACAAAGTGGCCTTCTTTTTGGAGTTTCTTGATGATTTCCACTTTTTGATGGGGCAGTACCTCACTGTAGTAGCCATCCAGCCCGAGTTTTTCACTGACTGCCTTGGCGGTTTTCTCATTGTCCCCGGTAGCCATGTATAGCTTCATGCCTTTTTCCCGAAGCGTTTCGATGGCTTTAGGGCTTTCTTCCCTGATTTGGTCGGACAAGGCTATGAAGCCTATTATTAGATTCTCTTGCAGCACATACACGATGGTTTCTGCCTCATCAGATCCTGCCTGATCGGGGATATTTATGTCGTTTTCTTTCAGGTAGCCGGGGCTGACTACTTTCCAATTTTGTCCCTCGATCTTGCCTTGAATGCCCTTGGCCGTTAATGATTCAAAATTTTCTACCTTTTTCAATGCCAGGCCTGCCTCTTTCGCTGCTTTCACAATGCCTTGTGCAATTGGGTGCTCCGATTGCTGCTCCAGCGAAGCGGCAAAGGACAGCAGTTCATTTTTGTTCATATCATCAGAAAGGCTCTCATATCGTGAGACACCAAATTTGCCTTCGGTCAACGTGCCTGTTTTGTCAAACACCATTGCGGTAATCTTCCGAGCATTTTCAAAAGCAGTACGGTTGCGGATCAGCAAGCCTTTTCCTGCTGAAACAGCAGTGGAAATGGCTACAACTAGTGGTATGGCCAAACCCAACGCATGTGGACAGGATATAACCATGACGGTCACCATTCGTTCCAATGCAAAATCTAAAGGCTTACCCAAGCTGATCCAGGTAAACAACGTAATAGTACCCGCACCAATGGCGATGAAAGTGAGCCATCTTGCGGCAACATTGGCCAGGTTTTGAGTTTTCGATTTAGCTTTCTGAGCTTCTTCAACCAGCGTGATCACTTTGTTGAGGTAGCTTTCTTTCCCGGTTTTGGACACTTTCACCTTGATGGATTGGCTGCCATTTACTGATCCGCCAATGACCGGGTCGCCCTTGGATTTTTTCACCGGCTTGCTCTCACCGGTGAGCATGCTTTCGTCCAGGTGGCTTTCCCCATCCACCACTGTACCGTCCGCAGGTTTTTTTCATTGGCTTTTATCAGGATGATATCCTCCTTTTTCAGTTGATCAACCTTGATGTCCTTGATTTGGTCTCCCTGAACCAAATGAGCTTCGGAAGGCATCATCTGCACCAGTAATTCGAGCGCTCTTGATGCACCCATTACCGATTTCATCTCGATCCAATGCCCCAGCAGCATGATGACAATAAGGGTCGCCAGCTCCCAGAAAAAATCCATCCCCTCCAAGCCAAACACCACAGCCGAGCTGTACACATAAGCCACAGTAATGGCCACTGCAATCAGGGTCATCATGCCCGGGTTTTTGTCCTTCAACCGTGATTATGCAATAGGATTTCAAATTTAGCTCAGAAGTGGTTAGATTTTGCTGTACAAGCTATTTATGACTTATGAAGAGTAGCACCAAAATGGTTAACCTTCCAATAGAGTATTCCTCCAAGCCAGTGACCCCATTTGGAGGGATGAGTTTGATGAAACGATTTATTGATCAGGTAGGGATCCGTGAAAAGTTGGAAGCGCTTAACCTTCCCCAACCAGGCTCCAACCGGGGGTATGATCCCAAACAGATCGTGGAGAGCTTCTGGCTGGGGATTTGGACTGGGGCAAGCCGCTTCATTCATTGTGACTGGCTGCGCTATGATCAGGTTCTCCATTCCATATTCGGCTGGGATACGATGCCATCTCAGAGTACATACAGTCGTTTTTTTGGCAAGTTTTCCCAATCTCTCAATACAGAGATTTTTCCTGACCTGCAGCACTGGTTTTTTGACCAGCTGAATATCGGCAGCCTCACCGTAGATTTTGACAGTTCGGTCATCACCCGATATGGAGATCAGCAGGGCAGCGCCAAAGGATACAACCCTAACAAACGAGGCAGAAACTCACACCATCCGCTGATGGCTTTTGTGGAGCAGACACGCATGGTGGCCAATGCCTGGATGCGTCCGGGAGACACCGCTGCAAGTAGCAGCTGCAAGGAGTTCATGGAGGAGACCTTCAAACAAGTGCTCAAGGACAAGGAAATAGGTCTTGTTCGTGCAGACAGCGGGTTTTATACCGAAGAGTTAATGTCATACCTGGAAGAAGAACAACTCAACTACATCATAGCTGTAAAGATGTATCCTAATGTGAAAAGTGAAGTCTGGGCCATCAAAGACTGGATCAAACTGGCCAAAGGAATCGAACTCAGCGAGATGACGTTCAGCCACGAAAACGGAAAACCCAGACGGTACATTCTGATAAAAAAGCAAATCGAAATCAGGCCAAACTCAGGGGGCAAGATGCTCTTTGAGGACGAGCCCGGCTATCGCTACAGTTGCTATGTGACCAATATGGATCTTCCGCTGGATCAGATATGGAACATGTACAACAACAGAGCAGACTGTGAAAACAGAATCAAGGAACTCAAGTATGACTTTGGTCTGGAAAACTTCTGCCTACAGGACTTCTGGGCTACTGAAGCCTCATTTAGATTCATTATGGTTGCCTACAACCTCATGAGTCTATTCCGGCATTTTGCACTAAACCACCATAACTGGGCAACTTTGGGAACTCTCAGATCCTATTGCTTTGCATTAGGGGCATGGACTGCTTCGCACGCCAACAAAAAGGTCCTCAAGATCTCTTTGCCTACGAAACGAAGGCCCTGGATGGAAGGGATTTTTGCACAAATATCAACTCTGAACAACCCTTTTAAGTACTCTAATGCATAATCCGGGTTCAACTCGTCCCAAAGTCCTTTGAGAAAAGGCCAGCCCCCATAAAAGAAGACAATGGTGGAAAGCCCAAAAAGGACGTACTGATCACCAAAAAAGGTTAGCTCAAATCCCAGTAATTGCTGGATCATATGAGATAGTGCCAGGATCGGTACGGTGAGCACCAGAGAAATCCAAAAACGCTTTTTAAAATCCTCGATCATCATGGCATGGTGGTCATGGTGCCCATGCTGATGGTCTGATTTGTTGATGGTTTGATGATCTGATGATTGGCTCTTTTGGTGACCCGCGTGTGTATGATGCTTGTGGTGTTCGTGATTATGCTTTTCCATGAGTAAAAATTTTAGTGGTTAATCTGTTTTGAATGGAAGTGAAACACTTAGCTTTTCCCATGACATGCGGATAGCGCCAGAGCCCTCTCCTTTGTCTTCTATGGTATAAGTTAGCCGTTCGGTAAGTGGCATTCCCGTTTCCGGTGTTACCTCAATCCTGATGACATCATCGGCCTGATCGTAATCATCTGCCAGGTGCTGCTCCCAGTTTTTGTTTAGGATCAATGTCCAACGGTCCTGTCCGGGAATGGTAAAGAATGCATACTTCCCTTTTGGTATCGTAGTTTCTTCGACCTGGATTGCTTTGGAAAATTCTATATTGGTGGCACTGTGTGCACCTGTCACCCAAACTTCGCCATAGGGTACCAAACCTCCCCAGATGACCCTTTCCCGCACTGCGGGTGAGTGGTACTTGATGGTAATGTGCGTATCACCCACATTGCCATGCGCTTCCTGAGGGATGCTCTTTTTCGAGTTGTCCGATTGCTCAGTAGGTGCTTTTTCCGGCTGATGGTGTTCGTGACCACCATTTTCACCTTTTTTGTTTTGGCAGGATACGATCAGTAATCCCAGTGCAAGTATGTAAATCAGTTTGTTCATCATTTATTCTTTTTAAGTTTTGAAGTGGTTTTTAAGAAAGTTTTAGAGGATACTGCGTAAAGTGTAAAGCCTGATAGCACTGTAAAAAGGCCAAAGACTGAAAATGCCCTGAGCAGCCAATTGTTAGAGTTGTCCCGCCCGGCATAATCCATGGTGTGGAACATCCAAAGAAAATCGAACCAACGCCAACGGCTGTGGCGTACCCGTTCGAAGTTGCCGTTACGGGCATCTACGTAGGCCGTAAGGTTTTCGGGATGCTCAAAGTGGACAGCCCAGGCTGGTAGCGGCCTGCCACGGTATTCATGATGGTTGTCGGTTTCAGTAATCCATTCTGTTTTCAGGATTTCCAGGTTTTTTACGAGATGGTTCTGTGCGATTTCGGCCGCCTCCGTTTCGGTTATGCCCTTTTTGATTTGCCCGGTCAGGGCATTGTAAAGCAGACTATCGTTGACCCAATAATGCGGTTGGTGATTGATGTAGCGAAGTTCAAGGGATGAAATACCAATCGTTGAATCCAATTGTGCCGGACTGATCAGGTTCCGGGGTGAATGGGTCGTGACATGCTCATGGTGAAACTGGTCTCCATGGATTTCGTCAATATCCGTCCAACTGAAATAGAGGCCGCTGACCGTCCACCCAATAAACTGAATGCCTATAAAAATCCCCAGATACCGGTGTGTTTTTCGGATGTAGTAGTTTCTGTTTCGTTTCATTTTTGGGTAGATTTATCTGCTCGACTTAAGAACCATTTTTCACCTGCAAAAACTATTAGCATCACAGATGCAGAAACAATAAGAACCAAAAGGTCAGATGATGCCTTGATCCATAAGAAAGCTGCCAATACGATGAAATCCAACACCATCGCTGTGAGTACAATTGTTCCATTGGCTTTCACCTCTTTCCTCAAATACTTATATACACCCCAATGAATAATGATGTCCATCACCATATAAAAAATGGCTCCTATGGAAGCAATTCTGGACAGATCAAAGAAAATAGTCAGGATGATAGCGATAAACACCACATACACCAACATATGCTTCTGTATTCGGCCTGACATGCCCAAATGACTATGTGGAATAAGTTCCATATCTGTAAGCATAGCCGTCATACGAGAGACTGCAAAAATGCTGGCAATCACTCCCGAAATAGTAGCTATTATGGCAATAGCAACGGTAAAATGAAGACCAAAATCTCCAAAAGCAGGTCTGGCAGCTTCAGCAAGGGAGTAATCTTTGGCTTGAATAATTTCAGAGATTGTAAGGCTTGAGTTTACAGCGAAAGCAACCAGAAAATACACCACTGTGCATATCAACAAAGAAATAATAATAGACAGGCCAACATTTTTTTGAGGTTCTGTAATTTCGCCACCACTATTAGTTATTGTAGTGAATCCTTTGTAGGCCAAAATGGAAAGTGCTAAAGCCCCAATATAACTGGTTGCTGAATAATCAGTGTTTTTGATGGCTTTTGGTATCAACCCTTCCAGAGAAAAACCCACTGCCCAGAGAGCTCCTATGGCAAAAATCAGAATTCCGATAATTTTGATAAATGACATGAACTGTGATGACTTTCCTATCAGCTTGTTGCCAGATATGTTAATCAAAAAAGCGCTAACCAAAAGAGCAACACCCAATATGGGAATCCAAAGTTCCTTGTTTTCAACTTCGAACAGTTGTAGGGTATAAGAGCCAAAAGTTCTGGCAACCAGGCTTTCGTTGATTACCATGGATAGTGCCATTAATAATGATGCAGAAGCTGTTATGGTTGATTTACCATAAGCTTTTTTCAAAATCATGGCTATCCCCCCAGCCGAAGGATACGTATTTGAAACTTTGATGTAGGAGTAAGCACTAAATGCTGAAATGAGAGCTCCCAAAACGAAAATGTAAGGAAACCAGGTCCCTGACAGTTCAGCCACCTGGCCCAATAATGCAAAGATTCCTGCACCGATCATTACACCAGTGCCTAAAGCAATTGATCCTAATAAACTTAAACTTCCTTTTTTATAACTTTCTTCCATAACTTCCTAATTAAAACATGACAGATAATCCGCCCCCTGCTCCGAAGCGGTTGTCATAGCTTGTCATCAGTGAAAAATTCTTAGAAAGCATGTATTGTGCACCGGCACTCCATACAATTTCTTCTTTGTAATTTTGGCCGGCCTCCAGACCGTTTACCAATCCTGCATCAATTTGATATTCGTAATAGCCAAAAATTGATAACTTCGGAAATATCATCAGCGATCGACCGATTCCAATTCTAGGCCGAAGCTCATTATCTATCCTTAGGTCAACATTGAACATATAAGGTGTAAACCACCGGATACCAGCCACGGCAATTGTCTTCATATCATCCAAACTATTCCTGGTGGTATTCTCAACATTAATACCTCCAAAAACCCTCAAATAATCGTACAGATAATACTCATAAGAAAATTCAGCTTCCAGGTTCTGATTCCATCCGTATTCCATTGATAAATTGAATTGATTGCGAATGTTTGAAGTGGTCAGATTGACTGTTGTATTATGTGAGGCAACATCTGTCATTCCCCAACTATAGAAGCGGTTGGTTTCGTGAATCAGTTTGGAAATTGGAAAGGGTTTCATTCTAGGGTCTTCCGGTGTATCATAGCTGACTACCCGTGCCATACCACCCATCATATGATAGAGAATATGACAATGAAAGAACCAGTCCCCATATTCGTTCCCGTAAAACTCAATGGTTACTTTTTGCATGGGGGGCACATTCACCGTGTGCTTCAGGGGTGAGTAATCACCGCTTTCGTTGATGACACGGAAAAAATGACCATGCAGGTGCATGGGATGGTGCATCATCGTCAGGTTGTTAAGGGTGATTCGGGTAATTTGCCCCTCTTTGATTTTTATTTTATCGGTTTCAGATAGGGGAATACCATTCATGCTCCAGATGTAGCGGTTCATATTCCCAGTAAGATTGAGGAGGATTTCATTGACTGGAACATCCTTACCATAAACCGTTTTTTCAGGTGATTTCAGATAATTGTAATTGAATTCTGAAAACATGTCCATGTTTTCCATCCCGGGCATTTCAGCCATGGGAGCACTTGGCGGATCCATTTTGGAGTTTTTATCATCAGACATATCCATTGAGGAATGATCCATTTGGGAGACCTCTTCCTTATTTCCGGCCATATTCATACCCGGCATATCATTATCCGGGTTTTTGTCGCCTTTCATTTGCATTCCCCAGTTCTCCATCATTTTTTGGGGATCGTCCTTTTTAGGATTAAATTTTAGGGCAGGAGCCCCCATGCGCATGTCCATTTTTGCCATTTGCATCATCATCCCTATTTTATCAGGGCGGGGAACATCTTCGGCTGCTAAAACTTCACCTTGGCCCAAAAAAGCAGAGGCTGTTCCCGAACCATCCTGAGCGGTGGCCCGAAATTCCATCTTTCCACTTTCCGGAACACTTACAATAAAATCGTAGGTCTCCGCAATGGCAATAAATGTTTTATTGCGCTTGACCGGCTCAACATTTAGTCCATCGGCCGCAACTAAGGTCGGCATTTCACCACCAAACGTCATCCAAAACGAGGTAGAAGCTGCCCCGTTAATAATTCTAAGCCTAACCTTTTCTCCGGGTTTGAAATTGGAATATTCCTGAACTTGTTCACCATTAACTAAAAAGGCCGGGTAATATATATCGGCAATGTCTGCACTTTCCATTCTCTGCCTCCAGAAATTTAACTGTGCTCCCATTGCACCTCTGGCAATAACGCGGTTGAGGGGTGTGGCCGTACCTTTTCGCCAGTTGTACCATTCGGTTCCTCGTTTCAGAAAACGGAGTACGTTCATAGGCTTTTCATTCGTCCAGTCCGAAAGTATTATAACGAGCTCTTTGTCATAGGCCAGGTTTTCTTTTCTAGGATGGATGACGATAGAGCCAAAAACACCACTCTGCTCTTGCAGCATGGTATGTGAATGATACCAATAGGTACCGGCTTGTTTCAGGGGAAATTCGTACTTCTGTGTTTCCCCAGGCGCGATGGGCGGAGTGGTGAGGTAAGGAACCCCGTCATAAAAATTTGGCAACAACAAACCGTGCCAGTGAATGGAAGTTTCTTCATCCATCTCGTTTTTTACATATATTACGGCATATTCACCTTCAGTAAAAGTAAGTGTGGGTCCCGGGACACTGCCATTAATGGCCATTCCCATGACTTCTTTGCCTGCCTTGTTCACTGCCAGCTCATTTATGGAAATGGCATATTCTCTTACAGGAAGATTATCAGTGTTGCCTTCGACTGATTTTTCAGTGAGGTTTTGTGCCCTCGTAGACAGGCTAAGCAACGAAAAAGAAATGGTCAAAATATAGTAGAATCTTAAGTTCATGATTTCCGTAATTAAATTTGATTTTTGATTTTCAATGATTTAGTTCCCTCATAATAGCAAAATGACCCGATCCTGGTATTAATAAAGCCTGTCTCCTGCACATCCGAAAACCCTGCCTCACGGATTTAATCCGGCAGCAAGCCCTTCACATTGGCTGTGGTGGTTTTGAAACCGTCCAGAAGCTGCACGGTGTAAAAAACTGTGCGCATCCATCGGTTCTTTGCCTTGCCCCAATCGCCAATGATGAGCTTGCCTCCGGGCTTTAGAACCCGGTAGATTTCACTGAAACAATGCGCTTTAGTTTCATCATCTAACTGATGAAATACCAGACAACTGTAGGCCTTGTCAAAAACAGCATCATCATACGGAAAAATGCCCCCATTGTAGAGTTGGAGTTCAACCAGAATGTCTTTGTCTTTGAGCTTTGAAAAGGCAATCTCCCGTACTTTAGGGTCAATGTCTAATCCGAAAATTGAAGAGTTGGGAGACCGTGAAGAGGCAATCGCCAGATTAGCCCCTGTGCCAAAGCCAAACTCAAAAATTTGCTCATGAGGTTCGGGCTTTATACGGTCTATTAGTTCGCTTCTAAATTTCTTTTCAGGCATGGTCAGTCTTATGGTGGTATCATAAAGGCCGGTAAGGAAATTATAGCTTAATGCAGGGATGAATTCCTTTTCTTTTTTATGGTCTGTGTTTTTCATTTTTTCTCTCCATTGTTTTTGTTCTAATTTTTCCCAGCCTTGGCTGACCAAGCATTTATGTGACCCGAATGCACAAAAAATGCAGCATTGATCGCCCGGAACAGTAATCTCGCATTCGCATCCCTTACAAATGAAGCTATCCAGCCGCTCGTTATAAGGTATTCTGCGAACCTGCTGCTGGCCACATACCGGACAGGTAAGTACCGAATCAAAAAATAACCCAGGCATACTGGTGATTTCAAGTCAATTAGTGGTCATGCTCCAGTTCTAAAAATTTACCTTCCGGACCTACACCTTCTATGTGTACCAATTGTGCTCCGTAATGCCCTGCATGTGCCACAGCATACGCTGCGCTCAATAGCACAACTGCCACAATAGCCATTGCCCATCTTTTCGATTTGAAAATAAATAGATTGATCCCTTGTAACAGCAGGCCGATAAACCCAAGATTGATTGTCCAGTCAGCCCAGAAGTCGTGCTGTTCCAATACGAGCTTGGCATGTTCTGTTAGTCCGTGAGTATGCGGATGGAAGTTTCTGCCAGCTAAGTAGGCAGCTACAAAACCTACCAGCACCATAGCGAATGCTGTCCACGCCAATTCCCTTTTGATGAAAAAGATGTTGACGACCGCCAGAATGGCTCCCACAATCAGCAATACAATAGCGAAATGCACAATTAACGGATGAATTGTGGGAAAGTCCGCAAGATCAGCCGTGACCTTTTTTTCGTAGTGAGCATCTTGTGGATGTGAATCGTGGCTGTCTGCCTCGCTGGCATGGGTGTGGTCTTTATGCTCTTCCCCGGTGGAATGAGCATTCATCACGGTATCCGCCTGTTGGGCGGTACTGTCTTGTTTGTTTTTATGGCCGTCATGTGCCGATAGGGTTGCTGTGGTGAATAGTACCAATACAACTGCTTTTAGAATATTTTTCATTGTCAATTTCATAGATTTGGGGTTACAGGATTGTTTTTAGTTTTTCTTCAATGCGTTGTAATTGGCCTCTGATTCAAAGTAGGCAACTGCACCTTGTTGGTTAGTCACTACTATAAATGCTTCTGATTTATCTACAGGATTACCACTATAGGGGTCAATCGCGATCCTTGCGCTTTCCAGGTTGTTAAGCTTATCCACGCACATTTCACAGCAACCATAATAGGTTTTGTCATTGACCGGTACCGGGATTTGCGGCTTGCCCATGTAGGCGTCATTCACCATGCATACCAGGCTTGGTTCCACCGGTCGCTCAATTTCATCTGGGCTATAGCCTATAGAAGGCTTTAGCTGCTGATAGTTAATCCAGTACACCAATGCTGTGGCTGTCACTACTAATGCCGCAATGGTCAGGTAGGCATAGACCAGATTCCGGGTAGATGTCTTAGGGTTGTCCTTTTTGCTTTTCTTCTTCATGACTTTTCCGTTTGGTGCTTGATGGAAGAGTGGCGGCAGGATTGTATGCATGACAACCTGCACAAGGGCCACTCTCCAACAGGGCTTATATTAGTTATTAGTTTATTGTCTCTTTTACACTCCCGCACTTCAGCATTTTGTCACCGAAGTATGGGTTTTTGATTTCCTTTTGATTGGATAGCCAATAGGCACCGGCATTGTTATTTGCCATGGGGCAATACTCCAGGTACACTTCACCCATAGAAAGTTCACCACTTTTTACTAAAGAGGCCATTTCATTACTCAACGAAGCGAAAGCTTTGCGCTGGCCATCCAAAGTAGTAGCTGAAACCACCTTTGCCGCCTCCGCCTTAGCTTCCTGCCAGTTATCTTCGGAGCCTAAAGACGCTTCCAGTTTGGTTGCAGCCTTTTTGGCCTCATTCATCTGTGAAGCGACCAGGGCTTCTTTCAAGTGGATATAATGGCCGTAAGCAATACCCAATTTTTTGTCTTTGAACATAGGCTCCATCTTTTGGCTCATTTCCTTTTTTTCATCATGACTACCGTGATCGTGTTGCGCAAATACTCCAAAGCTTACTAAAGCCATTGAAACTATTAGAATTGTGTTTTTCATTTTTGTTTTCAATTTGATAGCCTGTCAACCGACAGGCCGGGTTAAACATTAATATTAAAGATTCAAAATTTGTATGGTGGCTATCCAAATCACAATAAGAATTACTATACCCCAGACGATTCGTCCAGTCCACATTTTTAATTTTGAAGGGGCTTTTTCATCCCCTGTTTTACAGCATTCTTTCATTTTACTTGATATTTTCCTCTACCTCCCCACAAGTGAGCATAGATTCCCCGAAGTAGGGATTGCGGATCTCCTCTTCGGTGCTTAGCCAGTTAGCTCCTTTGTTATTATCTGCCATTGGGCAAAACTGAACGTACAGTGTCTGATCCAATGGATTAAAGGCTTTGGTCATGGCAATCATTCCTTCAGATACCTGCTGAAATGTAGTGCGTAGTTCGGCTATCGTTTTAAGGTGCTGAACATGTTGCAATGCATTTTTCAGGTCACTGCTATAGCTCATCCAGGCATTGTGTGACTCACCGGTAAAAGCAGACATATTCACCTTATCCAGTGTTGTTTTGAGATCGGAAGCGGCTTTTTGAGCCTGATCAAATTCATCGGCCGTTAAGGCATCCTTAAATTTGAGGTATTCAGTATAAAGGGGCCGCAATGCTTCTTTCGCCTTCTGACTAATTGACACTGGCTCAGTCTCTTTTTTCTTGACCTGGCCTGACGAAGCGGGCATGTCCATACCCCCATGATTATGGCCTGTCATGGCCGGGCCACCTTCAGGGTTCATCATGCTCGGTTTCCCTACCAGTTGAGCCGCTGCGTCTATACTGAAGGTACCATTCACGGCTATTTCCTCACCTTCCTCCAGGCCACTCTCCACAATAAAGCTGTCACCTAAACCCGGCCCAAGCGTTACATCACGCATCATGAAACTTACTCCACTGCCGGAGGTATTTTTCACATAGACTACAGAGCGTTTACCCGTCCACATTACGGCTGTTTTCGGAACGATAACATTGTTGGACTTTTTCGGCAATGTAGCTTCTACCGTACCGGATGCAAACATTTCAGGTTTTAGCTGATTGTCTTTATTGGGCACTTCTACCCGGGCCTTGGCTACCCGGGTTTTTGGATTAATTACCGGATCTAAAAAGCTTATCTTGCTTTCAAACGTTTGGCCCGGGAGTGATTGAACTGTAAACCGCACCTGGTCTCCCTTATTTATCCAGGGCATATCCGACTCATACACATCAAACAGCACCCATACGCGTGATAAATTTGCAATCTCATAAATAGGTTCCCCTCGCTTGATGTAGTCACCCACATTAACATTTTTGCTCAACACATAGCCTGAAATGTCTGCCGTAATTGGAAATTCATCGGAAGGGGTACCACTTTCTAATATTTTATCTATCTGACCGTCTGAAAGCTTCCAGTTTTTGAGTTTTGCCCGGGCTGATTTAAATAATTGTGGTTGTGTATCTTTGATTTTTTGCGCTTCAAACAATTCCTCCTGAGCAGTAACTAAATCAGGCGAATAGATATAGGCAATTACCTGTCCCCTGCGCACATATTCACCTGTGAAGTTAACATTCAGTCGTTCAATTCTACCTGGAATGTGACTGGATTGAGAGGAAACAAGCCGCTCATCTTCCTGTACCTTCCCGTTTAATCTAACTGTTTTCACTGGATCCATGGTACCCACAGTGGCAGTTCTAATATCAGCTAGTTGCATGGCGGTAGGCGACATACTTACTGCCATTGGGTCAAGTACTTCATCCTGATCATCCTCCAAAGGAATGAGGTCCATTCCACAAATAGGACAGTCTCCGGGTTCACTCTGACGGATCTGTGGGTGCATAGAGCAGGTCCATACGGTCTCTCCGGCTATTTCTGTCGTGTGCTGGTGCTCATCATCCATTTTACTCTCAGATGATGAACCACCAAAAATCAACCAACCCAGCAATAACCCTATTGCCAGTGTTGACAGTGCTACGATTATTATTTTTTTATTCGCGTTCATCTTAATATGTTTTTGCGGTTAAGTAATTGAGTTTAGCAAGGGCAATTTGATATTGTGTTTCGGCCGTTGCCTTCATCTTTTCATATTTTAAAAGCTGTTGCTGCATACGCAGTACCTCTTCAAATTCATTTCCTGAATTACTGTAAGCCGTAAATAATAGATTTAAAGCCTGAATGGATTCCTGAATTTGCTGATCGTATAGATCAATCAATTCTTGCTGTTGCTGAATTTCAAACCAGGCCATTTCGTAGCTTGACGTAAGGGTATTGGCAAAATCCTCTTTTTGGAGTGAATAGCTTTCCTGCATGAGTTGCGCTTCTTTAACAGCGGCTTTGTATTTACTCCTGAAAATGGGAATGCTAACGGAAACCATAGGCATCATCGCATTTTTGCCATTGCCTTGCGGAGCAGCCATGTCGGAGGCTAAATCCGTACGTTCTCCAACCAACACATAGTCAAGGCCCAGACCAAACTTTGGAAGTCCTTGTTTGTAAGCGACCTCCTCACTTGCCTCACTGGAGGCTATTTTTAAGTCCAGTTCTTCCAATACCGGGTTGTTCGTAAGCAAAGAGTCCTTTCTGAAATTATCAGGCAAGGCTTGAGCAACGAGTGAATCCTCTACGGTTACCAATGCGTCCTCCTCTCTGTTGAGTAGTTTATTAAACCGGGTCAGCAGAGGAGCTTCCTTATCGTTCAGAATGGAAAGGTTTGTAGTGGCGTCTTTCAACATAATATCCACACGCAAGAAGTCAACCATCGTACCCACTCCATTTTCAAACTTTTTGTTGGTAATGGTTTTATAAGACTCCAGTATTTCAATATTCTCCCGCTCAATCTCTTTCCATTGATTAAGTTCATAAAGCGGATAATAGGCCGCTGCCACTTGGTAATACAACCTATTCCGAGCGTCTAAGAAGGCTTGATATTTTGCTTCCGCCATTAAAGCTGCGGCATTTCCCTGTGCCCGTAGCGTCCCAAACCAGGGGAACATCTGCGTTAGGGAAAACCTTGCCTTTTGTGGTCCTACCCTCGTTTCCACCGGTGAAATGAAATAACCAAAAGAGAAATTAGGGTCCGGTAAAGTATTTACCTGCTCCACCTTCTGTATGGCCGCTTCAAATTCCCGATATTTCGCTTGTAGACCCGGATTGTTTTCCGCTGCTATTTTAAAATAGTCATCCAGGACCTGCGCCTGACTTACGCTGGTTCCGAGAAAAACAAGTATTACAATATTTACAATAATCTTCATGATTGTGTCTTTTTAAATTTTCTTTCTTCCCTCATAGCGTATAAAACCGGCACGATGAAGAAGGTGACGGCTGCGAAGAACATACCTCCGAATGCTGGAATAGCCATTGGGATCATGATGTCTGCTCCGCGACCCGTTGAGGTAAGTATAGGCAGCAAGGCAATGATGGTGGTGGCGGAGGTCATCACGGCAGGTTTTATTCTTCGTTGACCAGCTTCCACTGTTGCCGCTCTTATTCCTTTCAGACTGTCTGTTTTATTACGATTAAAACTTTGATCTAAATAAGTAGCCATTAATACCCCATCATCAGTGGCTATACCAAACAAGGCAATAAACCCGACCCAAACAGCCACGCTCAAATTGATAGTATGTATTTGGAACAAGTCTCGGAAATTCGTACCGAAAAGGGAGAAGTCCGCAAACCAGGTCTGGCCATACAACCATAGCATGATAAAGCCTCCACTAAATGCCATGGCAATACCAGTAAACACCATTAATGAAGTCGCTACAGACTTGAATTGGAAGTAAAGGATGAGGAAGACGATACCCAATACCAACGGAACAATGATTGAAAGCCTCTTTTCAGCCCTTACCTGATTTTCATAGCTTCCTGAGAACTTGTAGCTGACCCCGGCAGGAACGACTAAATCACCTGTATCTATTCTTTCCTGAATAGCTGCCTGGGCATCATTCACCACTCCAACTTCCGAGTATCCGTCCCTTTTGTCAAATAGTACATAACCCACCAAAAAGGTTTCCTCACTTTTGATCGCCTGTGGTCCCCTCACATACTCAAAGTCCACCACCTGGCTGATCGGTATTTGTGCTCCTGTAGGTGTAGGCAAAAGGATCTTACCCAATGCTTCAGGATCGTCCCTGAGTTCGCGTGGATAACGTACCCTCACTGGAAAACGCTCCCTTCCTTCCACAGTTGAAGTAATTTTCATTCCTCCAATGGCTGTTTCAATGGTCTGCTGTACATCTTCCACATTAAGCCCATAGCGTGAAATCTCATCCCTGTTGATGTTAAGATGAAGATAGGGCTTACCTACAATTCTGTCGGCAAACACGGCTTCCGCTTTTACCGAAGGAACATTTTTAAGCACTTCCTCCAGTTGCAGCCCAAAGTCTTCTATCGTTTTCAGATCCGGACCATATACTTTGATACCCATGGGGGCTCGCATACCTGTTTGTAGCATCACCAAGCGGGTTTCAATAGGCTGCAGCTTAGGTGCTGAAGTTACTCCCGGTATTTTGGTGACCTTAACAATTTCATTCCAGATATCATCTGGAGATTCAATTTGCGGCCGCCAGTTGCGGAAATAATTCCCGTTATCATCAGGGATGAGTTCCTCCAAAACAACACCTCGGTTAATGGCTTCCTCATTAGAAAGGCTATCACCGCTATTGAGTATGAAGCGATCTTCCTTATCAACTTTGAACCTTATTCGGTGCCCTTTTTCACTGAGCATGTACTCCGGTTTATAGTTGATGACATTTTCGTACATGGAAATAGGTGCCGGATCAAGGGCAGATTCTACCCGTCCTAATTTGCCTACCGTTAATTCTACTTCCGGGATGTTGGTCAGGAGCATATCCAACTGACCAACTACTTTACGGTTGAACTCAATACCGGAATGTGGCATGGAGGTGGGCATGAGCAAGAAACTTCCTTCGTCCAGAGAAGGCATAAATTCTTTTCCTACACCCGGGAAAGTATGGGTCAAGCCTGACCAAACTGTAGTTGTCCGGACATCCCAGCCGAGATTGTCCAATGCTTTAGGAATAAACCCGAAAATGGTATTAAAACCCAACCAAACATTAGCGCCAAGCAAAATCAAGAAAGTAGGTATCAATAAAAAAGTTATTTTATTATCCAGGCACCATTTTAATATAGATTTGTAGTAATATTCTAAAAGCGTGAACGACCCCAGGATAAATCCTACCAATAAGGTCACAAAAATAAAGTTGAGTAACAGAGACTTTGAGGCTCCTAGCGGTAGCCAGTATTTAGCTAAAAGCCAGGTTACGCCAATTAGTACAATGATCAGCTCGGCATAATTGTAGAGAAATAATACAGGTTTAGAAAAGTTTGCTTTTTTAGTGTCAAAAATATTCTTTAAAATTCCGATTGTACCAAATAGTACCAGCAATACGCCACCCCATATCTGACCGGTGAAGAGCCCTAAAATTCCAAATAGTACTAATGCATAGCCGCCATATTTCTTAAGAAATTTATTATTGATTTTGAACCCAAAGAACCAATGTGCCAAGGTAGGCATGATCAATAGACTCACTAACAGCGCAGCTACCAGGGCAAAGGTCTTTGTGAATGCCAAAGGTCCAAAGAGCTTTCCTTCAGCTGCTTGCATGGTAAATACCGGAATGAAGCTGACAATGGTGGTGGAAACAGCGGTGAGAATAGCAGTACCCACTTCCGAAGCTCCATTGTAAATGGTATCTATCAGTTTTTGACCAGGAGGAGCCTCATCTATATGTTTAATAATGTTTTCGGAAAGTATTACTCCCAAATCCACCATTGTACCAATGGCAATGGCAATACCGGAAAGTGCAACTATATTGGCATCTACACCAAAATAGCGCATGGCGATAAACACCATCAATACTGCAATGGGCAGGATACTTGAAATGAGAAATGAAGCCCTGAGATTATACACCATCACGATCACTACCAAAATGGTAATGAGCACTTGAAGCGAAATGGCTTCTTCCAGGGTTCCCAATGTTTCATAAATAAGCTCGGAGCGGTCATAAAACGGAACGATGGTTAACTGGCTTTCCCTTCCATCTGCCAACGTTTTTTTCGGCAGTCCCGGGGCTATTTCTTTGATCTTATCCTTGACGTTGTTAATGACCTGCAAGGGATTGGCACCATAGCGGGCCACCACTACGCCACCTACCACTTCAGCACCGTCTTTATCCAGCAGACCTCTACGGGTGGATGGCCCCAAGGTGACTACACCAATGTCTTTAATACGGACGGGAACATTTTCCTGAACGGCCACCACGGCCTTTTCAATGTCTTCTACTTTTTTGATGTAGCCCAAACCACGTACCAGATATTCTGCCTGGTTGATCTCAATGGTTTTAGCCCCCACGTCTTTGTTTGATTTCTGTACCGCCTGCATTACTCTATGCAATGGGATATCATAGGCTTTTAGAGCATCAGGGTTAACATCAATCTGATATTCCTGTACAAAGCCACCAATAGAAGCCACTTCCGAAACGCCTTCTGTTGCGTTTAATCCATATTTGACGTAGAAGTCTTGTACGGTACGGATTTCGTGGAGATCCCATCCTCCGGTAGGGTTTCCATCCTTATCTCTGCCCTCAATGGTATACCAATACACCTGGCCCAGCGCAGTGGCATCAGGCCCAAGTGCAGGCTGGACCCCTTCCGGTAATAAGCCGGAAGGCAAGGAACTTAGTTTCTCAAGGATACGGGAACGTGACCAGTAAAACTCTATATCTTCACTGAAAATAATGAAGATACTGGAAAAGCCAAATATAGAAGAACTCCGTATAGATTTTACGCCCGGAATACCTAATAAATAGGTAGTCAGCGGATAGGAAATTTGGTCTTCTATGTCTTGTGGTGATCGGCCCTGCCACTGGGTAAAGACAATCTGTTGGTTTTCTCCTATATCCGGAATAGCATCTACCGGAACGGGATCAGAAGGTAATGCGCCTATCTGCCAACCGAAAGGGGCGGTCACAATGCCCCAGGCAATGAAGCCAATTAAGATGAGAACGGTAACTAACTTGTTCTCAAGAAAGTATTTAATGATTTTATTAAGCATGATTTCATTCAATTTTCTTTGAAACTGTTTTGAGAAAAGCGCACGCCAATTGAGAAAAGCGCACGCCAAAGCATGCACTTGGGGCGTAGCAAGACGCTACGACTCAGTGAAAAATTTGAATGAAATGCTTAAATAAGGAAGGACTGAACGAGTACAATAATGTCACGCTCAATCAATGGGGGGGAATAGTCGTTAAACGAATAATAATCAACTGCAGGGGCTCTGAAAAGAAACGATACCACAGCGTAGAGCACTGCGATCATTTGAAAGTCAGGAACCGCCACTTTGGACACTTGGGTAAGGTCTTCATGTCCTTCCATTACTACAGCCTGGTCTTCGCAACAACCCTTTTTAGTGACCTGCTGATGTTCGCAATCTGGATCATGCTTATCCGTGGCACAAGGTGATTTCTGTGTGGCCATTTCGCAGGGCTCAGCTCCTGAAAAGAATGCAATGTTCTCCAACTGCCCCATGCAAAAGTGCATCCCAAGGGTGAAGCTCGTGGAACTGAGCAGCACCAATATGGAAAGCAGGATGGCCGATATTTTTCTAAAACGTTGCACTTTGTAGAAAGTCTAATGCGAATTTACGGAATTTAGTTCAGAATGTTCAAATTATAATGGGGTAAAACGAAGCAATTAGCATTATATTGCTTGGTAACTTATGGTTTTAAACCCATTATTTCATAAATACCTCATTACCAGGTGAAAGTCAACCAGAACTAAATCGTTTATTTTGATAGCACCAAATAATTTTTGAGGCGGCTCCAGATCAAAATCTGAAAGTGAAAATGACCGGCTCCCTTCAATGTGCATGCCATCATTGGTATAGTCTGTAATTTTGCATCGAACATTGTATTTTTCAGACTTTCCCGCCAGGGAAACTATAACTTCTCCATTTATCAAGTCGGAATCAGGTTGCTTCACCAACTGCTCAAACTGGATTATAACCGTTGGGAACTCACCAGCCTTTATTGTATTGTGAAAATCCCTGGTCATAAATCGGTTATGACAATCAAAAGAGGATGCCTTCAGGGTAACTTTGCCATTGAAAATGGTGCGCCCTGAACTAATTTCCCAAACCTGCACAAGCGTGTCCGTACCGTGGTAATCCATTGACTGGCAGTGAAAGTCTTTGACATTGCTGCCTACGGTCAATTCAAGTCGGCTATCTCCTGTTATGAGCCAAACTTTACTGCCCTGACTGTTTATCGTGAAACTTCCAAACATCAGTAAAATCAACAGCACAAGTGTTGGGTAAATTCCTTTGGTTCTAAAAAGGGTATTCATTTGGCTAGCTCTTGTTCTGTTTGTTTTTGAACTTTTCCCGGTACCAGCGAAGTAATTTTTGGCGCTCCTCCTGTCCGAGCATTGTCAGTGATTTATTAAGCTCCTTCTTTAAAAGGCTTTTATCAAAGCTTACCTTTTTCAGGCTGAGCTTGCTGTATTCAAACCAGTTCATCGTATTTAAAAAATCCGGGTGGAGAGCATCTCTCCACCCGGAAAACCCCAAGCCTAAAAACTAATTACAGCTTCAAGGTTAATACCGTTGAATTCTCCTCCGGCATATTTTGTGCCTGCCCAGCCATCATCTTCATAAGTTTGGGTCACATATTCCAATTTAGCCATCACATTGCCGGTGAGGTACCAACCGGCACCAACATTCAATCGGTTTACGCTTTGATCTGCTGCTGTGTCAGACATTTTCCCGTTGACGGTGTTGTACCTTCCCCCGAAGTAAAATTGTTCCGTGTTGCCAAAGCGGTAAAGCACTTCTGCTGCAAGCTGCGTAAAAGAACCAGCTCCTTCCTCATCGCTGTTGGAAGCTACTTCATAGATGCCAAAAAACTCCAAGCCTTTAAATTTGATAAATGGGTTAACCTGAAAAGCTGTTAGTTGCCTGAACCGTGGGTTAAACCTTCCCTCAAAAGCATTCCCATCACCATCGAGTGTTTGCATTACATTATAATAACGGGATCCGGCCCTATCTCCACCGTAAAGGTAATTCCCCGTGGTAGTGCCCTTGTTGATGTACCATGAGCCTGTAAGACGCACTCTCAGGTCATTGTTTATCTGGTTATCATAACCCAGTTTTCCAAAGAATGATGCTTTGTTATCGGAATTGTCGTTTACCACCACACTTTGGTTAAGCTTTCCGTTGGTTAGCCCTAAAACACCCAGAAAGCCGTTTTTCATCACAGTAACTTCACCAAATGCTTCTGTAGAAAAAGCATCCATGATGTAGTTGCCTACAAACGGATTGAAAATGGCACGGGCATTGTCGCTTCTGCGGAAGTGAGCATCTCCATAATTGAACTCATCTAACCCTACGGTGATGCGGGTAACGTCCATGATGCCTTCCAGAAACCCGGGTTTGATAAAATCCAGTTTGTCAATTTGCACATACCCACCTTTTACCCAGGCTTCAGTATGGTTTTTAGAAGAAAGGTAAGTCCTCAAATGCATCCGTACACCCTCATAAAGCTGCACGTCTAAATTCAAATTGGCAGTAGGCAGATTGAAGTTGGAGCCGAGTTCTACCAAACTATCCAGATCATTGGATTGGTTCAAGGCTTGAAATTGCAAGGCGAAATCACCCCCTACCCGGACTTTTACTCCGTCAAAAGCAACGGTATCTTCCTTTGAAGGCTCAAATACATTGACACCGGCCCTGTCATTTGGCCTGAAATACTGCAAGGTCGGTTGCTGGGCATAAACTACGCCAGATGCCAATATTAGAAAGGCAACAAGCATGGATTGAGTTATTTTATTTTTCATTTTCATTTTGTTTGAACTTTTAATTGTTTGATTGTTTAAAAATGGTTTCAAAAGAAATCCTCAGGTCATTCCCTGTCCTTATAGTGCCAAATACTGCTGTGGGCGGTTCCATATTGAACTGACTGAAAGTCACGGGCAGGCTTCCTTTGAAGCGAATGTTTTTTCCGGAAACCAGATAGTTTACTTTGAATTCAACTGGCCTGGCGGTACCGGCAATCGTGAGCCTGCCACCGGCAAAGATGGTGAGGTCATCCACCTGTGCCGTGGTAAGCTCAAAGTGGATGTTAGGATGTTGCTTCGCTTTCAGCGCCTTATAGGCATTTTCGTCCATCCCACTTTTGCCGCTTTTCAACGTATTTACCGGTATGCTTACCGACAAGGACGCTATTTCCTTGATCCGCTCACCGCTCAGCGTAATACTTGCCGAACCCTCCGATTTTTCAGAAACCATCTCCCAATCATGTAGAGTGGAGGTTCCTGTTACCTTTAAAGATTGACTGCCCATCAGCTCATAGTGCTGTTGTGCAGTTGCCGGTAGGGAAAGCGCCACTCCTGCTAAAAGCAGGATATAAGTTTTTATTTTTATGAATCGTTTCATTGTTAGGTGGGTTAATGACCAATATCCAGCACCATACGGCCTTCTATCTGTCCCTTTTTCATTTGATCAAAGATTAGGTTGATATCCTCCAGCGGAGCGGATTTTACCGTGGTGGTTACCTTTCCTTCCATTGCAAAGTCGATAGCTTCCTGCAGGTCTTTCCTGGTGCCAACAATGGAGCCACGCACCGTATAGCGATTCAATACGGTTTCAAAAATGGGCAGGTCAAAGCTACCTGGAGGAAGTCCATTCATTACCAACGTTCCTTTTCTGCGTAGCAGGTCCAGTGCCTGCCGGAAAGCCACCGGTGACACAGCCGTGACCAACACGCCATGAACACCACCCGTTTCTTTCCGGGCATTCATCACTTCATCGGGATTTTTACCGTTGACCACTCTATCAGCTCCAAGCTTTTTGGCCAGGTTCAATTTGTCATCTGACACATCCACTGCAAGCACATGCAAACCCATGGCTTTTGCGTATTGCACTGCCACATGACCCAGGCCACCTATGCCTGAAATGGCCACCCACTGTCCTGGTCGCACTTCGGTTTCTTTTAGGCCTTTATACACCGTTACACCCGCACATAAAATAGGGGCCATTTGCACAAAGTCTATGGCTCCGCTGAACCGCCCTACATAATTGGGATCTGCCAATACGTATTCCGCATAGCCGCCATCTACGCTGTAGCCTCCGTTTACCTGCGACTCGCACAGTGTTTCCCAACCTGTAATGCAATGCTCGCAATGACCGCAGGCACTGTAGAGCCAGGGAACACCCACTATATCACCTTCTTTGGTGTTTTTTACATTGGAGCCCACAGCCGCCACATAGCCAATGCCTTCATGGCCAGGAATGAGCGGCAACCTGGGCTTGACAGGCCAGTCGCCATCAGCTGCATGCAAATCCGTATGGCATACTCCTGATGCCATTACCTGCACCAGGATTTGGTTTTCATTTGGGGCCTTTACAGGTATCTCTTCAATTTTAAGCGGTTGGCCAAACTCTGTGACCACAGCCGCTTTCATGGTTTTTGGTAACATGGTTTATTTATTTAAATGAATACTTTCTAACATTGACACATCAGTCAAATTGACATTTAGTCTGTTCCTTTCGCATCCTGCGTTTGGTTGTAGACCGCCAACCGAACGAATCCAAATAGCGCCAAACGCCTGCAAATTTATTGGCTCAACAAGCCTGATCTTTTACGTAATTTTCTTGGTGTTCCATTTTGAAGTTTAAAATTTAAAATCATCTACATTATTGATTATCAACTATTTAATTGTGATAAATTCAAGCTATCTCACATTTTGAATAGCGTTCGTTCAGGAAATTATAGTCTGTATATCCGTTTTTTACAGAATTATTGACTAGCATAGCCGATCAATAAACTTTCTCCTGTTGAGAAAGAGCTTTTGAAATTCTTTAGGGGTCATTCCTGTATATTGCTTAAACTGGCTGGTCATTTACTGAACCGTGCTGTAACCCGCCTGAAAGGCGATGGCGCTCAAGGTTTGTTCATTGTAGATCAGCAGTTCTTTCACCCGCTCAATCCGTTGCAGGATGAGGTAGCGTTCAATGGTAATGTTTTCAAAAGACGAAAACAGGGTGCTTAAATAGCCGTAATCGTGTTCAAGATGTCGGCACAGATAGCTTGAAATTTTTTCTTCCTGCACTTGGTACCCGGAGCGTGCGTAATCGATTACAAGGCTTTTGATGTGCTCAATGAGCCGGAGCTTCTTTTCTTCGATAAGTTCAAGTCCTGATTGCTTTAGGAATTCCTGAATCAGGCTGATCCGTTCATCATTGAGCTCCCCAATAATCACTGCCTCACCCAAATGGATGCAGGCTATTTGGAAACCGAGGTTTTCGAGCCCCTGGCGCACCCATGTTGCCAATAGTGGCGCATTCCTGTTTTCCATTTTTGGTGCATTGTCAGTTACCGACTACATTCTTCTTTTGTTTAGATTTTACATTTGATAAAGTATTGTACACTACAGGAAGCTGTGTGTGTGACAATACAATTGAACGTCAAATGTAGAATTACAGAAGAAATGACTGGAACAGGATAGAGCGATACCGCCCTGACCAGCCGGGGGGAGCCTTTTTAGGAGTTGTGTAGTTTCTTGACTCGAAAAATTGTGTAGAAGGCAAATGGAACGATGGCTGAGCCATTGCCGCATGTGAAAAATCAATGACCGAAATGTCAGAATGAAGTGTCCTGAAATCATCGAGAGAGAAGATGGTTTCCTGATCCTCACAGCCATCACAAGGGTTGCTATGATCCTCACAGCATGGTTCGTAGTGTTTTAGAAAAAGCTCGAAGCTGATCAGTTCGCCCCCGCAAAAGTGCTGAAACACTGCCATCCCTTTGCCAGGGAGAAGCATTACAATGAGCAGGACGATATATAAGTTGCGCTTCATGAGCCTTTTAATGTAAAATGCCATTCATTGAAAGGGAATCTATTTAGTATCCACTTCAATATGACTCAAAAGTACGCAACGGTTATTGAGAGGGCTATGACATTGCACATGTCAAAACATGATGTATGTCACATAAAGCATTGTCTACGCTAGCAACATGCTTGATCAGAATCCAATTGTACTGGTGGACAAGGTGCTGAGCCATAGGAGCAATACACGCAACAATCCCCTTCCTTCGGTTTTAACAGATGATAACAGAAAGCAGGCTTACGCTTAATAATGTATTTTCTTCATTGTAAAATTCAAGATTTTAGAACTTCAACTATCCTTATATCCCAAGTACCGTTTAAGTGATTGTCCTCTTTATCTTTCCCAAAAACTTTTAGCTTGATCTTCCCGGTGTTTAGGGATTTGACTATTTCTGAAGGTGTATCAGAACTCACAATAAAAGTCTCCCCATTAACATTTACTTGCCATGCATTTTCGTTCTTAACCAACTGGCCAACGATGGTGACTTCAGCATTCTTGGCTGAAAATCCATTATTCCTCACCTCTTCCTGATTCTTTTTCACCTTTCCCATGAAAATGGAGATGTGAGCGTCAAGGATCTGTCGGATCAGTTATCTATAAAAATGCCCACAGCCACCAGCATGATGAAAAAGCTGGCTGAAAAAGGTTTGGTGCATTACGAAAGTTACAAACCTCTGAAACTGACCAGTCGGGGGCTTAAAGAAGCAGGGCTCATCGTGCGAAAGCATCGGCTCACGGAAATGTTCCTGGTAGAGAAGATGGGATTTAGCTGGGAGGAGGTGCACGAAATAGCCGAACAGGTGGAGCACGTGCATTCACCTTTGTTTTTTGAGCGGATGGACAAGCTTTTGGGCTACCCGACCATTGATCCACATGGCTCTCCGATTCCTGACAATGAGGGAAATGTTGAAAAACCGAAATATAACAAGCTCAGCGATTGCAAGGCAGGTGATAAATTCACTTTGCTGGCAGTTGCGAATTCCAGTGAAGAATTTCTTCACTACCTGAATAGTCACCGGTTGAAGTTGGATACTGAGATTACTGTTCTTTCGGTTGAGGCTTTTGATGCAAGCATGACCGTTAGTTATGGCAACATTCCACAAGCGACCTTGGGAGAAGCCGCTTGTAAAAATCTGCTTGGAAGGAGGGGCTGATAACCTCAGCCCCTCATCATGCCGATTTGTCTGTTAAATGTCAGCGGAAATTAACTGTCTTTTGACCTACTGGTAGTTTGGATTGCAATTGCATCAGGAACAGAAAACTGAACGATATGGATAAGATGGAGTTCATATACCCGTAGACACACGCAAAATGTTAATGTGCAAGGGTATTGCAAATTAACATTTTTTAATTCGATTCCTCAAGTGAGGTGTTTATGTACTGGTCGTGTGCCTCACGATGGATAAGACCTGATTTCACAAAGTTGGCAATGTAGCCTTCGGCTGTCTTTGCCGGAATGCTCATTACTTTTGCTACTTCGAGGTACTTCTGACGGTTGAAGGTTTGTGGTAAGGCATACAGAAACTTCTCCTTCTTATTCATGCGAGTTGGCTTAGGCTCTTCTTGTGGAAGTTCTCCAAATACTTTGCTTGAATGCTTAACCAGTACTTTGACCATTGAAAGCGAAGCTTGAAAATCCCTTTCCTCACAAATCAGTTTATGGGAAGTGTCGCCTGTTTGACAGCTATTGGATAATATTTCTCCAGTGGCACTGTCGAATGCGCCAATATTTTTATCGTGTATAATGTGGCGCACTTCCATGATCCGCAAAGCGGAAAATATCATGCAGATTCGGTAAGCTATCAATCCTAATCTTCTGATTGTTGCCATGTAGTCCAACCCTTGAAGGTTCCAACCTATGGCAACAAATACCTACGTTCCACACTGGTGGAGCTGGGCTGGGCAGCATCCAGGACAAAAAACATCTATTTTGAAACAAAATACAAAATTTTGGTGGGCAGACGGGGCAAAAGAAAACCATTATTGCTTTAGGACATAAAATCCTGATTGCCTCCTACCACATACTCAAGGACAAGGTAGATTACGAAGAACTGGGAGCAGACCACCTCGACAATTTTAAGAGAGATAAGCTGGTTGCTTATTACAAAAAGCAATTAGCACAACTTGGGGAGGAAGCTTTTCAAGTAGCATAAGTTTTAACAAAGGTCGAATTTTACTATTGGGAAAACCACGAAAATGAAACTGACCTTATCAGTTAAGCACAAAAGAGTATCACCAAGAGCATGTGCATGAAAATTTTACCTAAAAGATGTTCTTAACTGATTTTTATAAATGATTGAAAAACAAAAAAATTAACTATTATTTATTCGCGTGAAAAAGGGAGCTTGCTTACACAAACTTCCCGATATCAAAATCATCCAGATGAGTTGTCCGCAAAGTGGAAGAACCGGCTTCCGTTTCAGCAGAAAGGCTTTTATCCAACAGCATGGCTATTTTTTGGGAAGCACTTTCCATAGAATTTTCCAGTAGGCTGAATAATTCGGTCCCCTGTATTTTCTGAACTATGGCTACTGCTGTTTCCTTCTGGGATGGCTCCAATATGTCTTTTTGCAGCAGCATCCCCACGGTGCTTAGTTCCTCGAAGGTAACCCCCTGGGCAAGACCGTTATCGCCTCCGGAATTTCCATACCTGTTCCATTCTTCTTCCTCTTCTTCAAAATCAGGCGTATTGCTGAATACTTCATCCAGTTCTTCCTGCGGAACTTGAATAGCGACTTGCTCATTCTCGTCGTATTCGATGTCTAAGTTATCAGGATTCGCTTCCGGTTCCTCAATTTGGCGTTCCCTGGCAGTCTTTGGCACCGAAAGTCGTTTTACAGGCTTGGGTTGCCCCATAATATCAGGCAGGTGTGGATTCACTTTTTCCTGCGTGGGTTTTTGGTCTGATCTTTTATTGATGACAATCTTGTCCTGCAAAAGCAGGGCAATGACTATCAGCAGGCAAATCACCATTACTATTTCCATTATCAAATGCTTTAAAAAATGGGTTTAAAATTTTCATTGAAATCATCCGTAATCGCTTTCTCAAACATTTCAAAATGATGCTCCAGAATGTTGTCAAGATAGGCATACAGGGGTATTTCATCTTTTCCAATAACCCGGACAATACGGGATAATCGTTCGTGGTATTCTTGCCGGATATAAATGCTTTTATCACCGCGCTTTGTCATGGCGTGGCTTTTCAAAAAATGGTCGCCGTAACTTCCGTCAAGATTTTTCCTCGCCCGGCTCTTTTCTCTTTGAACAGCTTTGTTCCGTGGTGATTCTTCCCGTTTTACGCCTTCTTTTGCCACTTCCTTTTCCCGAACTTCGGGTGGTTCAGGAGGAAGCCGTATCCCTTCTTTTTTGACGCCATCGACCATCAGGTTCATCATCAGTTCCTCATTAATATCCGGCGTGGCTTTTCTTTTATGATCGTTCTCCATAAGGCTATAATTGAATGATTTTCAAAAATTCGCTGATGAACAGGTCTAACTGGCAGGCTTTCATCAAGCGTTCATCGGGAGGCATTACGGTAGAGCGGAAAACGGTCTTGCTGTTCACTTCGCTTTCTTTACGAAAGCGTGTACTGTTCTTGACTTGGCTCTGCATCAGACTCAACCCTAATTGATGGATGAGATTGTGATATACGGCGTATAGCGGCGTCCTTTCCCTGCCATCAACCTGATTCCAGAAGAGGTTAATGGTTTCGATGGAAGTTTCTCCCTTTTTCATAATCACGTCCTGCAAAAGCTGAGTGAAGATGAGCGTACTTTCCATTACCACACGGTCTGCCGTAATGGGGGTGAAAATGTGGTGCATTCCAGCCAATGCCTTCAGGATTCCGGGCGTGTTGACCGTTCCGGGCAGGTCAAAGAAAATCACATCAAGAGGAACAGACGAAGTATTTGCAAACTCCTGAGCCGCTTCCAACACACTGTCAGCTCTGTGCTGCATAATGGGATAGGCCTTTTTATTGATGGTCGTAAATTGTTTGTATGCCAGCTTTTTCAAAGCCTCGTTTTCCATGACCATGGCCAAATCCCTTTTCTTCATTTTCATCAGGCTGTGCTGCGGAAAATCTGCATCAAATACGGCTACATTGTAACCTAAGCGATAGTGCAGGGTACTCGCTGCAAGCGTCGTAAATGTGCTTTTGCCAACCCCTCCTTTTTGAGAAGAAAAGGCGATAAACAGAGTTCTCTTTTTTGTGTCCATATTTTAAAAATTTAAAGTTTTCAAATTACTGTTTGCAGGCTTGCAGGCGTTCCGGCAAGCCGTTCTGATTTCCCGCTTTCTATCAGGATAGCTATCAGCCTTGCCTGCGATCATACCTGCTTCCTTGCAGTGCGGCAGCACGGCATTCATTCCGGTAGCTCATCAGGCAGGATTGACGTCTTGCTTTCATTCCGTCCTTCAAGCATTTCATCAGGTGGGCAGGATATATGGATAGCAAGCTTTCCTGCAATCTTGCTTTCTTGTATTCCGGAAATCAAGCAGGCTGGATAACCAGCCATCTTGAATGCACGCCGTCTGCTGGTCCTGAAGCACGGACGGTCTGTCTTCCTGCCAACATTCAAGGACAAAGAACCCATCAATATTATTCGATGGCGTAGCTGTGGCACTGTTTGGCGTTGAGGGGCAGTGTTTGGCACTGCGCAACAGTGCAGTGCTCTAATGGATAGGACTTTACTTTGTAGAAGGATTTTTAATAGCAGATTTATGCAAAGGACTTTTGACAAAATGGGGGGGGGTAACAGGAACGGCCTAAAGCCGTTTTTCCCTGCTATATCTAATCCGTCCCGGAGGGCGGATTCTTGTGTTCACCGGAACACGGCAAGTTGTGTTTTGAGCATCTCCAAACGATTTCCGATGCTCAAAACAACTTGCCCTTGCAGGGAGCTAAAAACACCTTCCGAAGTCAGGGTTTTCTGTGGTAATTAAAATGGATTAGCGATGAATGAGAACAACAAAAAACAAGTGAAAAAGACCGGACGCCGGCCAAAAAAGGATCCGGCGAAGATTCGGTACACCATTTCCTTTAATCAAGAACGACACGCTCGATTTCTTGCTCTTTTTGACAAATCGAGTATGCAGGTAAAGGCACATTTTATAATGTCCTGTATCTTCAACAACACGGTAAAGACCATTCAAATTGACAAAGGAACGGTGGATTTTTATATGCGTTTGACTTCCTTTCATAGTCAATTCCGCTCCGTTGGCGTGAATTATAATCAGGTGGTGAAACTGCTGTACCGTCATTTTTCCGAGAAAAAAGCAGCAGCATATCTGTATAAACTGGAAAAACAGACGGCTGAAATGGCGGTGCTTTGTCAAAAAATCATTCAGATAAGCGCGGAGTTTGATGCAAAATATCTGAAAAAACAGCGGTAAAAATGATTGCGAAGATCGGTAGAAGCGCAAATTTATATGGGGCATTGGCGTACAATCAGCTTAAAGTGGAGCAGGAAAACGGTAAGATTTTGTTTGCCAATAAGATGATTGAAAACGCAAGCGGGCATTATTCCGTGCCACAATTAGCCCAATCTTTTGCTCCTTATCTGATTGCCAACCGCAATACCGAAAAACATACTCTGCATATTTCCCTTAATCCGGACCCGAAAGACAAGGTAAGCGACGAGAAGTTCCGGAAGATGGCGGAAGAATATATGCGGGGAATGGGTTACGGTGGACAGCCTTTTGTCGTATTCAAGCATACCGATATTGACCGAAGCCATATCCATATCGTATCGGTCTGCGTGGACGAGCAGGGCAAAAAGATTTCTGACAAGTTTGAGAAAGTGCGGTCGATGAAGGTATGCCGCGAATTGGAAAGCAAGTACGGTCTGATACCTGCAACCGATAAGGAACGACGGCTGAACGAAAAGATTTTCCGTCCGGTGGACTACCGAGCAGGTGATATAAAAAGTCAAATCGCTTCGGTTGTTCGCCACTTGCCCAGCTATTACCAGTTCCAGACTTTGGGAGAATACAATGCTTTGCTTTCCCTATTCAATATAACTACTGAAAAAGTGGAGGGCGAATTACAGGGAAAGCCCCAACAAGGTTTATTGTACATTCCCTTAAATGAAAAAGGTGAAAAATCCGGACATCCGTTCAAGGCTTCGCTTTTCGGGAAGAATGCTGGGATTCCGGCTTTGGAATTGCATTTTGCAAAATGTAAAACGGCATTAAAAAACGACCCAAGCAAGCAGACCTTAAAAGCAGCCGTTACCATTGCCCTGAAAAACACAAGCGATGAGCAGGCTTTTAAAAAGCAGTTAGCTGAACAGGGCATTAACGTAGTGGCACGGAGAAATGATACCGGGCGTATTTATGGAATGACGTTCATTGACCACAATTCCAAGACGGTCTGGAACGGCTCACGATTAGGAAAGGAATTTTCTGCCAACACCTTTAATGGTTACTGGAACCACAATATCAAACCGGATATAAAAGAGCCTGCCCTGGCACCATCCAAACTATCCACATCAAATGATGCTGTTCTTCCTGCCGAAGAACCGCACCACTTGTTCAACTTCTTGAATACTTCTGAAAAGCCTGAAAGTGGCCTAATCGAAGCATTGGGTGGATTGCTGCCAGAAGCGCAAGGCGAAGATTATGAGGAACAGGCTTTTGCTAATAGGATGAAGAAAAGAAAAAAACGCCGAAGAGGTCATCAATAGCATCTGGACAAACATTGCCACGCTCCGCCACTGACTGCCACATTCGTATCGCCGGTCTTCTTCTCCCTTAAATTTCCGTTTGGACATTTAATTACAAAAAATGCAGGGAGAAGACGATTTACGGGGGCTGGCCAAAATCATGGCTTTTATGCGTGCGGTAAGTATCCTTTTGGTGTTGATGCACCTTTATTGGTTTTGCTACGGTTTCTTTTCAGAGCGTGGTTGGATACTGGAAATCATCAACAAAATATTAGGAAATTTCAACCGGACGGCGGGCTTGTTTTCACATCCCCTTTATACTAAACTGTTTGCATTGGTTTTGCTGGCATTAAGCTGTCTGGGTACCAAAGGTGTCAAGAACGAGAAGATAACCTGGAGCAAGATCTTTGTTGCTTTGGGAATTGGGTTTGTATTGTTTTTCCTGAATACGCCACTCTTGAAGCTATCGCCAGTCGCTGGGACTTCCCTTTATATACTCACCCTTGCTGCCGGATACATTGCCCTATTGATGGCGGGTGTTTGGATGCACCGCCTGCTTAACAACAACCTTATGGATGATGTGTTCAACAGCGAAAACGAAAGTTTCATGCAGGAAACCAGATTGATGGAAAACGAGTATTCCATTAACCTGCCTACCAAATTCTGGTACAGCAAGAAACAGCACAACGGCTGGATCAATGTTGTCAATCCTTTTCGGGCTACGATAGTACTCGGAACCCCGGGATCAGGAAAATCGTATGCCATCGTAAACAACTACATCAAGCAGCAGATCGAGAAAGGTTTCTCCCTGTATATCTATGATTTTAAGTTTGACGACCTTTCCACCATTGCCTACAACCATTTATTGAAGCACAGCGATAAGTACAAGGTAAAACCGAAGTTTTACGTCATCAACTTTGACGACCCACGGAGAAGCCATCGTTGTAATCCGTTGAACCCCGACTTTATGACGGACATATCCGATGCTTACGAGGCAGCTTATACCATCATGCTAAACCTGAACCGTAGCTGGATACAAAAGCAGGGAGATTTCTTTGTGGAATCCCCAATTATATTGCTTGCAGCGATCATCTGGTTTCTCAAAATTTATGATAATGGAAAATACTGTACGTTTCCACACGCTATCGAGTTGTTGAATAAAAAATACGCAGACGTTTTCACGATCTTGACTTCCTATCCTGAACTGGAAAATTATCTATCGCCCTTTATGGATGCCTGGCAAGGTGGCGCACAAGATCAGTTACAAGGGCAGATTGCTTCGGCAAAAATCCCCTTGTCAAGGATGATCAGTCCGCAGTTGTATTGGGTAATGACCGGAGACGATTTTTCGCTGGACATCAATAATCCGGCAGCGCCAAAAATTCTATGTGTGGGAAACAATCCCGACCGGCAAAATATTTACTCGGCAGCGTTGGGCTTATACAATTCAAGGATTGTCAAGCTTATCAACAAAAAAGGGCAATTGAAAAGCTCCGTGATCATAGATGAGCTGCCCACGATTTATTTCAGGGGGTTGGATAACTTAATCGCAACTGCCAGAAGTAATAAAGTGGCTGTATGTTTGGGATTTCAGGATTTTTCGCAACTAACCCGTGACTACGGCGATAAGGAAAGCAAAGTGATACAAAATACCGTTGGTAATGTATTCAGTGGTCAGGTGGTTGGTGAAACCGCCAAGAATCTTTCGGAACGCTTTGGCAAGGTATTGCAGAAACGCCAGAGCCTGACCATTAATCGAAACGACAAATCAACCTCCATATCCACTCAAATGGACAGCTTGATACCTGCTTCCAAAATCTCAACGCTTACGCAGGGGATGTTCGTGGGATCAGTATCGGATAATTACGATGAACGCATTGAGCAAAAGATTTTTCACGCTGAAATTGTCGTGGACAATGAAAAGGTTGCCGCCGAAACCAAAGCGTATCGGGAGATACCTCAGATTCTTTCTTTCGTTGATGAGCAGGGAGAGGATAAGATGAAAGAACAGATTGAAAACAATTACCGCCAGATAAAATCGGACATTTTGGGTATTGTCGGGAACGAGCTGGAGCGAATCAAAAATGATCCAAGCTTGCAGCATCTTGTTGTGAAAGAGAGCGAAAACAAAAATAACGGGTAGCTCTATAATAATACGCTGATGCTAAGGCAAGAAGGTATTAAAAGGTTCATATACCCGGAAAAACATATCTTTCAAGATAATTTTATCATCAAACATAATTACGTTATGGAGAAATTTTTCAATCAAAGGTTGCTGGAACTGGAATCAGGAATAAAAGAATTGGAGATCGAACCTGATTTTTCAATACAGCGCATCGAGGCTGGAATTGAGCTTATTGTTCGATGCCTGGCTACAGTTAAAGAGCATGTTTTAACAAAGGGGTTTAAGGACACCAACGAGGAAATTCAGTTTTTCAAACACAGGAAACCGATTATCGTCTCAAAGCTGATTTTCTATAACTCAATCTACAGGATAGAGACTAAGAAACCTTACGGTTGTAAAGCGACTAAAAAGTACCTGAATAGGGAATTGCGCAAACTCAAGCGGTATTTTGACGAGAATCTTGAGTTTTACAAGTATTATCGCACCAATAACACCTACCTGGATGAAATCCTCTTTGTCAGGGGAAAACACGATTACAAACTCTGTTTAGAACCGTACTATATCCAGTCAGATCACAACTTTTCCTCCTCCCACGACTATAAGGTTGCCGAAATTATAGCCAATGATCTGATACAGGTATATATCGAAGACCAGCTTTATAATTCCCGTTACTTGGACAAGCGAATGGCGAAAAATCCCAACCTAAACTGGACGAGCAGCAAAACGGCCTTAATCGAACTCATCTATGCCATGCATGCTCAGGGTGTATTTGACCACGGAAACGCTGATATAAAAGTCATCACAAAAAAAATTGAAAAGATGTTCAATGTTGGCCTAGGGGATTTTTACCATACCTACCTGGAACTGCGCGGCAGGAAAATCAACCGTACCAAATTCATCGACACCCTGCGGGAAAGCCTTGTTAAAAAGATGGATGAACAGGATGAGAAGTGATTGTTGGAAGGGCTACGATGGTCTCCGTACACAGGGGATTAATGCGTATATTTGGGGCATAGGGCCTTTTAAAACAGAAACCGATGTGCAGGCAATTGACAACAGAAAACATGGCTTTGACAATTTCAATAATATCACTTATCATTTCTGGACTAACTTTTTGGTTGACGAGAATTAGGAAAGGCAGTTTAAAAATGACACGACCTTCAATCATCTGTTTTCTTGGACAAAATGGCAATGATGAACCAAAAATATTTATTCGGACATTACTTTATGCGACTGCTGACCAAGGGCAACACATTCAAAATATGTTTGTGAAAATTCACCGGGCTGAGACAATACAAAATTTTAATGTTTGGGCTTACGGTGACAATGGGATTGTCAGAGGTAGCGGACTTTTTGCAAGTAAGACAGGTATATCAGTTTATCATCATTTTTTACTGCCGAAAAATGAACAATGGAATTTCGTTTCTGGAGAATATAGACTTGAAGTATATGCTGAAACCCCTAACAATAAAACGGAGAAATTATTTGAACAAAAATTGTCCCTGACAACAGACCAGACTAAGGACATTGAACTAGGGAAGGCAGTTTACTTTGATTGGGCGCCAAATACTGGACAATATGTGTCATATTCCGATATTAGAACAAATGAAAAGTGGCGTGGCGAAGACAAGAAAAATACCCAATAACAACTGTGTAACTGTAACTGTGGGTAACTCCTGTTGCAAAATTAATTTCCCCAAAACGGGTGAAATTATAGCCCTCGGGATCAGTGAATTCCATTCCTCATCAAGTTTGAGTTAGCCATATCGACGGTTGCCAGAGGGCTTTGTTCTATAACCTCAGCCGTTTTTTGCTCTTCCTTGGGTTCAGGAGAAATGGATAGCTGTATTTTACGGTCAACAGCTGCCAACTCGGTTTTTAGCTCGCTTAATCTGCTTTCTTTTGCCCATGTACCGTTTACTACTTCTTTGAGAACTGGCAGATCTTTTTGAAGTTCCGCTATTTTCTTCTGTTCCTGCTCCATGTAACCGGGCAGTTTTTCCAAGGCATTCAAAAAGTTCATTGCGGCCAGCTTTTCGTCTTTGGCGATGATACCGTTGTTATAGGTGTATTTGATATTGCCTTCGCCCTGAACCAAGAAGCGGTTTACCCGTATATCCATCCCCTCTTTTTCAGATGTTTCGGTTTTGACCAGTAATTGAAAGCCATACAAGCTGCCTATTTCCTGATAATCACCTCCGGTGCGGGCTTTGTCAGCAATTTGGTTGAGCTTTGCACCAATTTGTTTTATATCCGCATTGGGTGATAATCCGTACAGCAGAACGGGGTTTGCAACAGTACCGTCCGAACGCTTTTGTATCCGCTCCTGTAGATTATTCCAATCAAGACTCATCCGCTGCAAGCGGGATTCGGCGCTTTCAAGCATTGCCATAGTATCTTCCAGCTTGTACTTGGAACTGAATTTGGAGCGGTTGAAGGCTTGTTTTTCGCTTTCCAATCCGGCAATCTGCTTTTCTATCTTGGCTTTGTCCAGCAGGTCAGTATTGCCGGAAAGAATTGCTACATATTCGGAAAAGTTCATTCCCGATTTTTCATCCATACTGCCTTCGTCGATAGTACGTTTGCCGAGGTTGTTGGATTTTAGCTGGTCGATAAATAGCTGTTTATTGTACAAAAGGTTGAACTTATAACTGTCCAATGATTTTTCTACCGCATAAATGATAACATCCACTTTATTGTCGGCGAAGAATTTGGCAATCTCATTGCCTTTGCGGATAGCCCGACCATCCCGTTGGGCAAGGTCGCTCGGTCTCCACGGCGTGTCCAGATGATGCACGGCAACGGCTCTTTTCTGTGCGTTGACCCCGGTACCCAGCATGCTGGTAGAACCAAACAGCACCCGGATTTTACCTTCGTTCATTCCCTTAATGAGTTCCTTACGTTTCTTATCATTGTTGGCTTCCTGAATGAATCGAACTTCGTGTGCGGGTATGCCGTGATCTTCCACAAGCTTGCGTTTGATCTCGGAGTACACATTCCATTCACCGGGCTTATAGGTGCCCAGGTCGGAGAACACGAACTGTGTTCCTTTCTGTGTGTTGTACCTGTTGTAATATTTGGCAATGTTTACCGCACAATGCGAAGCCTTATTGTCGGGATGGTCTTCGTACCTGCCGCTTACCATACGCATATCCAGCGACATCTTACGGGCGTAATCGGTGGCGATGAGCATCTTTGCCTTTTCCTCCCTTTGCGATAACGGTTCCCTCCCAAGCAAAGTGGCATTACCGTTTTTGGCAAATTCCATCAGCTTTTGGATAAATACCTGCTGATCCGGTGTGGGTGGAATATTGTACAATACCTCGTTCTTTTCGGGACGGTCAATACCTATATCCTTTGCCGTTCGGTAATCCGTGATTTCAGAGTAGAATTGAGCCAGCTCCGGCACTTTGATAAAGTAGCGGAAACGCTCTTTCGCCACAATGTTATTGGCTACCGAAAACTCATAGTCCGTCGTTTTCCTTGCATATATGGCAGCCCAGGCATCAAAACAGTTAATGCCCTGTTTTTCCAGAGCACGTGGGCGGAGGTACTTAAACAACAGGTACAGTTCTGTCAGCGAATTACTGATAGTTGTCCCGGAAAGAAAGGTAGCTCCCATGTCACTATCCTTCCTGTCCTGAATGGTCCGGATGGCAAAGAGCAGGTTCATCGCCTTTTGACTCCCTGCCATATTGCCCAATCCGGCAACACGGTTATGCCGGGTATTGAACATCAGGTTTTTGAACTGGTGGCTTTCATCTATGAATAGATGATCGATGCCCATCATTTTGAAATCCACGACATCGTCTTTGCGGTTTTCGATATCGTATTGCAATGTCTTTAGCTTGACTTCAAGGTTTTCTTTCTGTTTGATTGCTCCGGCAAGCATCCCCCGAGTTACTTCATTCCCCTGGGCTTGGAGCGCATCGAGATTCCGCTCCACACTGTCCAGTTCGATTTCGAGGATCTCTTTTTGCATTTCGGGCGATTGGGGTATCATTCCGAACTGGTCGTGCGTAAGGATTATGCAGTCCCAATCGTTGTTTTTAATCTCCCCGAAAATCCGCAGGCGGTTCTTGGGCGTAAAATCCTGCTTGCCGGGATACAATATCTTGGCATGCGGATAGGCAGTTCGGTAGGCTTCGGCTATTTCGTGAACATTACTCTTCAGCCCGATAATCATCGGTTTGTGTGCCAATCCCAATCGCTTCATTTCTTGTGCAGCGGTACACATAACCAGTGTTTTTCCTGCACCTACTTCATGGTCACAAATGGCGCCGCCATTTAGCTTAATCATCCAGACGGTATCTTTCTGGCTGGAATACAGGTCTTGCATACCTAATCCCTTGCGGTCCAATCCCGGAAAGTCCTGATGGGTTCCGTCGTAATTTGGGCGGACAAAACAGTTAAAGGTGTCGTTGTATTGGTCTGTCAGCCGCTTTTTAAACTCATCGTTTTGCGCATGCAGCCAGTCGGAAAAAGCGGTTCGGATTTCGTCAATCTTGGTGTTCGCCATTTGGATGGCTTCCATATCCCGCACCTTGACCTCTTTATCATCGACCTTAATTTTCTTGGTAATATCGGGTGTAGTATTGACCAATGCATGCTTTAGCAGGGCTATCCCGTCAAAGGTTCGGCTTTCCGATTTGACGGCGTATTTGTCCCATATATGCACATTCTTCCGGTCGCATTTTAGCGAAAAGTCATCGGTGCTATCGGAATAATGGATCAGCACTTCCGTATCAAACAAATGCGAAGCAAAACGGGCGTAAATACCAGTGGGTATCCAGCGTTCACCGAGGTTAAAATCCAGCTCTTCAAACTCGATACGCCTTGGTCGGGCTTCTTCCAGAACGGTAAGACTTGCTTTCGCTTCCGTATCATCGGGATTGTTTTTGAGGTAGGCGTGTACCTCTCCAGCCTTTTCGACCACATTGCCAGCAATCCAGCGTTCGGATATTTCGTATTCCTTTTGGAGTGGGTTGTAAAAAATACGACCATGCAGGGCTTCTTTCAAGGCATCGTCGGTCATACCGCTGATTTCGGACATATAGCCCAGATCCACGCTTCCGTATTTGTTGAGCGAAGCCGCCAATGCCTCTTTAGGATTGTCGGTAGCTAATGTTGCGGTAGAGAAACTTACAGGACGATGGAATATTTCCGCTTTATGCACCACCCCGCCAACAACACGCTCCAGATAAGGGATTTCCTTTCCGGAACTGTCTGTTTTGATGAGCTTGATATTTTCGGCACTATTAAGGTTGCCACACCTTTTGACAAAGACGTCGTAAAGGCGGTTAAGCTTTTCCCTTTCTTCTTGATGTTCACGCTGTTGTTCCGCTTCTTTGATATAGAGCTTTTGGTAAACATCACGCACTTCGATATAGGCTTCGGCTCTTGCCTTTTGTAAAGGCGGTAATTGTAACGGGTGGAAAATAGCCGAACCGTCTGCTGTATCTACATCCTGCAAATGACCCACCCATCCCTTATCCACTACAAGGCAATCGTTTCTGTGGAAGGGTTGCAATTCGCCACTATACGGGGCAGGTTCAGCAATAATGCTGGAATCGGCTTGCTTTTCAGTCTGACCATTCCCGTTTATTTGTGAAAACAGGTCACCGATAGCTTCCTGTTTTTTTCCGTTTATTTGTGCAGTTCCGTTAGGTTTTGGTGGTGTATGTGGTTGTTGCATCACTCCACCGAACAGGTTTGTCTGGCGACCTATTGCCGCCCTTCTTTTTTTAGAGGTTTGCCTTTTGGGTTGTAGCGTTCCTTTGGATGTAGCAGCAACTGTTACGGGTTCGTCTGTATTTTCAAACAGGTCGAAAATGCTTAGCTGTTTTAATTCTTTTGGACTTTCTTGATAGGCGGCAGGTACGGGTTTCGGTTCCTGCCTAATGATGACAGGATCGATAACCGGAGGATTAACCGTTGGAGTGAAAGGACTTTGTATAAAGGACTGATCGTTCCGTTCCTCTTTGTATAAATTCAAATTCAAGTGCTTTCCAAAATCTTCGGAAAGCATTTGTTTGAGGTCTTTAGCGATACCATTCGTACCGTCTTTATGCGTGTAGATTAATGCAGGCTGTCCGTAGGGATCAGTGTCTAATTTCCAGTCGGTATGTACAATTCTTGTGTTGTCCTGAAAAATGGCATTACCCGGGGTGCCATATTCTGTTTGCCTGCTTTGACAAAACCGTTCTTCAACTTCGCTCAGGTTTTGCTTTGCCGTGTTCTTTTGGAGGATAATCAGATCGCTGCCAACCTCTGTTCCGGCATAGTCGGTAAACAGGTTATTGGGCAATCGAGCGGCTAAAACCAGGTTATTATTCTCCATCAATGCCCGGCGGATTGGCTCGTTCTTCGGACTATTTAGAATCCCCTGTGAAGTGATATACGCTAATACACCACCCTCACGGAGCATATCCGTTCCTTTCAGGAAAAAGTAATTGTGGACGCTCCGGGCCGCCTGTACTTTTGCCGTGTCTTTACTCCTAGAATAGGAAAGGTCAAACACGGAAGTATCGCCGAACGGGATGTTGCTGGCAACCACATCATAAGTATTCTGTTCCCTTTCGGGTATTTCCTCAAAACCGCTGATGCGGATATTACTTTCGGGATATAGCTGCTTTAGAATCTTGCCGGTGAGCAGATCTTTTTCATAAGCGGTAATACTTGGGATTTGGCTTTCTGAAAAGGACTGGATGAATGAGCCAATTCCTGCGGAGGGTTCTAGAAATTTATCCATCTTCAGACCGCTGTCACGCAAGGTTGATGAAATTGCATCAATGACTTGTGGCGGGGTATAAAAAGCTGTCAGTACGGAGCTTTTCATACTATCCACATATCTGCGATATTGCTTATCGTCCTGGGAGTTTTCTTTGAGTAGCTGGTGGAGTTCCTGCGTAAGTGGAAAAAGATCGTGTTCGGTTTTTCTCCAATGATTGATGTCTGTTTCGTTTGCTATGGGGTTCAGCACGAATTTAAGACCGCCAAATCCGCTGTATTGCATCAAGAGCAGTCTTTCGCCTACGGTGGCTTGTCGTTTCTCCTTTTCCAGTTTAAAAGCAATCCGTAAAGCATCAATATTCTGTTGGAGATGTTGCCTTTTACTGAAGCCCATTTTCCTCTATCCAGATGGCTATGGTTCCGGTGAGTTCGATATAGAGCAGGTCAAACTCATACCCGTATGCGAAATCATCGGTCAGTTCATATCGAGCGAAAACAGGTTCACAAATAGGGAGCATTTTCAGGGCGAACGGTCGCAACTCCTCATCTGCCATATTGGTGTCGAACTCATTGCAGACCACTTGGAAAACGGTATCGAATCTGGAAAAATGCAAGCCTTCAAAAAGAATGTAATTTGCTATTTCATCGCATTGTTCTATGGGATTTCCCGCCATAAAAGCGCCCTCATAGGCATTGGCAGCCCAGGAGGAACGCTGGTCTATAAATTTTGTGTCAAAAGCTTTTTCGGGAAAGCTGGTATTTAATAGTTCTTGTAGCTGTAGCCTGAAATAAGACAAGTCTTTTCGCTGCGTATCCATACTAATTTTCTTTAGAATTTTCTTGAAGTCTAAAATTAGAGCAGCAAATAGGGATTTTTATAGAAGTGGCAGGGCTTGGCGTTGAAGGGTAGGACTTGGCTTATCGTTGCTTTTTACAGGACAGTAATTAAAATCAAAAACCCTCCGGAATGTCGGAGGGCATTTATGGGATTGTCAAGAATTTGAATTATCCTGCCAACAATAGGATGCTTTTAAAATATCACGTTTTGTTATTGAAAAGTACCTCTTTCAGTTTCTCGGCTGCTTGCCTGTGTTTCTTTTCGTCCATTTTTGAGAGATTGAGCAGTTTCCACTGAACAGATGGCAAATGAGCGACTTCCTCCATATTGGGCAGACCCAATAACTCCCATTGCGGTTTTCGTTCTTTAAAAGACAACAAAAATGCCCTCTCATCTGGAGTCATTTCTTTATTGATAACGGTCACCAGTTGCTCCCTTGTCCGTTCCAGTACTTCTACGGAAATATCCACCTCTGCCATTTGTGCGAATTCTGATTCATATATTTCACGTATGTCTTTGCGGTGTGGCGCAAGCAGTTCAGCCATTGGTCGCTGGTGGCTGATCAGGAACACAAGAAATGTTTTTCGTAGATTTTCCGTAAACCCCTCATTTTCGAGCAGAAACTTTACATCAAACAAATCACGGGGATGTTGCCTGTCCAATGCCGCGGCAATCTTCCCCGCGTATAAATCGGGTAATGATGCTACCTGTATTTCGGCGTAACCAAATTCACGCTCTACGGTTTCACAAACTTCCATGCGAACCTCAGGGAATACCGATCCCCGGATAACCGGTGACAACTCCACTTTGACACGTATATCTTCCACTTGCAGAATAAGACGGAGTGCGTTCCCCTGTTCGTGCGTGTTCTGTATGCGAATGCCCGGAATGGTTTTCTTAATCAGTTCGCTCAATCTCGATAATGCTTCACGGATATTAGCGAGTGCTTCTTCACGTCCCTCTGAGGGCAGGTAGAGCAAATCAATATCAACTGATAGTCTGGGAAGTTCCCTGTAAAAAAGGTTGATGGCGGTTCCGCCCTTCAGGGCAAAACATTTCTCACTGTCCAAAAGTGGCAGGATGCGTACCAATAACTGGACCTGCCGGTAATAAATACTGTCTTTCTTCATCTGTTAGGGTTGAAAATCCTTGGGTACGGTTATTTTATATGTTTTATCAAGCTCTCCTTCCTTTGCAATTACCCGGTTGCCGGACCCAAGGGCTATATGTTCCGTATCCAGCTTTGAAAACCATGTATAATTATGCCTTGAAGCGAACCAAAGGAAAAGCCGTTTGACTTTGACATTTGTGCACGCCTCCAATAATCGTTGCAAGGTTCGGGGGGAAAGGGAGGTCATTCCTTGTATGAGCTGATCTGCATGTTCAAATGATATTTTTCTGGGAACGTCGTTGAGCATTTCCAAGCAGGCTCTTTCCGGGCATGATATTTTCAGGTCTTTGAAACCTTCTTTCCAAGAAACGGAACTGGTGTATTTCCCGGAAATATCTCTTTCCATACCGGAGAAAAGTTCATTCCGGGTATGGCGTATAAAAGCTATGTTTTCCGATAGTTCGTTCGTCCATAAGGGTAATTTATCATTACCGTATAGACGGATGGTTTCTTTTTGGGAAACGGGTATGTAATGCGAAAACCCTTTTAATTCAAGAGCCGACAGCCCACCTACCACATAATCCGTTTTCATAACGGTTTGCAAGGTATAGACCATACTTTGCCAGGAAAGCAGGATACTCCCCCTTGTATATAGCCCTTTCCACAGTAATTTCAACTGTTCGCTTTTTACCAGGTTGTCTATGGCATGTTTGTCCAAAGAAGCCTCTTCCATAAGCCAGTTACGGGTTACAATCATACTTTCGGGTATTATCTGTTCCAATAATCGTCGTCTTTCAGGATTGGATGCCATGTTTACATAATTTATTTTAGGCGGCGTTTATCGCCGTCAAAACAAAGATACGTAAATATTTTGTTTATATAAAATAAAAATAACGGCGTTTATCGCCGTTGAATAAGATTTATATAAACTATTTCTTTTTCCGCTTCTCAAATTCAAAGGAGCTTTCAGCTTTGTCGTTCAAGACGATATAGGCATCGAACGTCTTTCCCGCCTTGCTTTTCATTCCTTTGATAAGCGATGTTTTGCCGTTATCCACCAGGCTTTCAATATCAACAATGCCGATTTGCACGCCGCAAACAATGCGAAACTGGACCCAATTGCAAGCCTCGTCCGGACACTTCACGATTTTATCCCGGATGAGCAGTTTTTGTTTTTTGCATTTCGGACAGACAAGTTCGGGTGAATTATCCTTGGCAATGGAAGTTTGCAACAGTTCTCCGGTGATGGATTTGGTATAGGCCTCCATTTCCTTTTGGAATGCTATGGCATTCATTTCACTGGTTTCGATTTTCTGAAGTGCCAGTTCCCATTCGGCGGTCATGGCCACGTCTGCAATTTTCCGGTCTTTGACCAACTCATATACCTGCAATCCCTTTTCCGTAGGAATCAAAGATTTCTTTTCCCGCTGGATATAATTGCGGGTAAACAGGGTTTCGATTATTGCGGCTCTTGTAGCCGGAGTGCCAATACCGATATTCTGCAAAGCTTTCCGTTCTTCCTCGTTCTTGATATCCTTTCCCGCCGTTTCCATAGCCGACAAAAGCCCTGCTTCGGTGTATAATACGGGAGGCTTGGTTTTCTTTTCCAAAACTGCGGCTTGTTTGATTTTGAGTACATCACCTTCTTTTATGTCCGGTAGATCCTCTATAGGTTCTGCATCATCATCGGTGAAGTTACCTTTGATGGAACGCCAGCCGGGTTCGAGCACCTTGCAGCCCTTTGTCGTAAAATCGTAATGCAATGCCTGTAAAGTAATATGAGTGGCCTCCTTGGTGCAGGCACCGGAAATCGCTTCGAGTAGTCGAAAGGCAATCATATCATAAACCGCATTTTCCTTTGCATTCAGTGCCGATGGGATTGTGTCGGTAGTCAATAACCCGTGGTGGTCGGTCACGCGCAGGTCATTCACGATGCGTTTATTGAAACGTCCCCATTTCACTTTGGCAACGGCTTGTTTACAGGTGTCCCTATCCTGCAAAGCTCTTATGAGATTGGGAATCTCTGTCCACATATCTTCGGGTATGTACTTGCTTCCGGTACGTGGATAGGTGATAAACTTCTTCTCATAAAGACTTTGAGCAATTTTGAGGGTTTCTTCCGCAGATAGGTTCAGTTTTTTGTTTACTTCTTTTTGCAAGCCGGTCAGGTCAAACAACAAGGGCGGCTGTTCTGTAACGTTTTTGGTTTCTACGGATGTGACAGCAGCCGTATTCCCGTTTCTCTCTATGGATTTCAAGGTGTCCTTTGCCAGTTTTTGGTTATCCCACTTATTTTTGGAAAGGCTTTTAAACTCGATGAATTCCTTGGTATGCGACAACTGTATCTGCCAGTATTTCTGTACCGAAAAGTTTTTGTTTTCCAAGTAACGCCTACATATCAAAGCTAGTGTTGGCGTCTGTACCCGTCCAAGCGAATAAACACCATTGCCAGCCGCAATGGAGAGTGCCTGCGTGGCATTGATTCCTACCAGCCAGTCTGCACGACTTCTGCCTTGTGCCGCTTGGTATAGTCCGTCAAACTCCTTTCCGTCTTTGAGGTTGTCAAAACCCTGTTTAATGGCTTTTTCCGTAAGGGAACTGATCCAAAGTCGCTGAAAGGGCTTGATGCATTTCAGGTACTCGTAAATGTATCTGAATATGAGCTCGCCCTCACGTCCGGCATCGGTCGCTACGATAATGCCATCACTTCGGTTAAAAAGCTGTTCAATGATTTTCAGTTGCTTTATCGCTCCTGCGTCGGTGGTGTAGCCTTTGTCTTTTTTCACCTTGCGGACTGCCAGTAAAAACGGATGGGGCAATATCGGCAAAGCTGCTTTGTCAAATCCCGTTATGCCATAATCTTCGGGCATTCCCAACCCGACAAGGTGTCCGAATGCCCAGGTAACAAAATAGCCGTTGCCTGTCAGGTGACCTTCCTTCTTTTCGGTGGCTCCCAACAGGCTGGCTATTTCCCTTGCTACACTTGGTTTTTCTGCAATGACTGTTTTCATACTTTACTACATTTTTCTGCTTCTGGCCTTTGCAGGTGTTTTGGGTTTTTCCTGTTGTTGCTGCTGTTTTTTGTCTTTCGGGGTTTGTTGCGCTGTCTTCAAAGGCTCTTTGATATTCTTGGTAGCTTCGTTGGTTTTTCCCTCTGAGTTGACTGCTGTTTGGGTTTTGTGGGGTTCGGTAGGTTTTGCCTGCTCTTTGAGCTTATCAGGATTTCGGAAAGAAAATTCCGTTCTGCCTGTTTCCTGATTCAGCGTGATATATCCCTGATATTTTTGCCCCTTTTTATCCATCAGGCCATCTACGTACACCGTTTGACCGGCTTTGAACTTATTGTATTGCTCTTCGTCCAGTTCCTTGCCCCGGAATGTTCGTGGAGCTTCCTGCGGCTGGTTTTGCTGATTGTTTTGAACATTGCTCTGTGTTTGCCGATTGGAATTGTTCCTGTCAAAAAGAAACTCCACATAGCGTTTGTCCGCGTTGAACTGAACCATAGCCGCAAACTCGGTTCCTTTCCTGGAAATCATACCTTCCAGATAAAGCGGTTTACCTTCCATTAAGGCTTGTTTTTGCGCATCGCCCAGTTTTACCCCTTTGATCTCATCCGGGATTCTGATAAAATCCGTCCGTAATGCGACCAGTTCATTGGTCAGCCTGTCTACGCTGACAATGGACGGAAGTGTTTCGCCTGTTTTGGGATTGGTCAGGTTAACCACACGTCCCATATTTCCTGATTCGAGTAGATTTTTCTTGTCCTCATCGGTAAACTTATGGCCGAAAAACTCAAAGTTCAGGTTTGGCTCTTTACGGATGCCGTGAATGGCAACCACCACCTGTCCGTCATCATTGGGTTGCAGGGATAAGCGGGCGTCCATTCGGGTTACCGCAGTACCAAGGTTTAGGCTTACCGGTACAAGTTCGTTGGTCTTATAGCCTTTCAGTAAAGGTTCAAGGAGGTTCATTTTTTCAAGGCGCTCCTTACCTAATCCAAGATTGTTCATGGTTTCCCAATCAATCTGTTCCAGCTTGTAGCGGTATTCGCTGGTTTCCGGGGTTTTCTGTGTCGTTTCCATATCATTTTGATTTTCTTGTTTTTGTTTCTCTTTTATTTCCGGTTTGATCTCGTGCTGTTTTAGTAGGTGTTCGCCTTCAGGAGTTGGACTGCTTACCTGCTTTTGCATTTTATCCGCCGTATCAATGGCAATAGGTGAGGGAACTTTGAAAAAAGAGAAGTTGGTGGGGTTCTTCAACTGGCTGAAAAAGTTGGAGAAGAAGTTGGAAAAGAAATCGCCATGTCTGTCCACCCGCATAAACTGGTTCTGGTTTTTCCTTGTAGGATCAACCGTTTCCATTTTCCCATTTTTGTCAATGCTTTTTACAGCCTGGATTTTCTTTTTCTCCTTATCCAGTACCAGCAATATGTCCGAGAGTTGTTCCGGTACTTGTGGTTTATCTAACGTTTGCTCACTCATCGCTTGAAAATTTTAAAGTTCAGTGCCGAAAGTAAAAGACGTACTCATCGTTTTGCTTCAATTGGCATCCACTGGCAGTGTTTGTCACTTGTTGGCGTTCGTTTTGGGGACCGGAGCCCTGAAACTCTCACGGATGAAGCGATGGACGTCGGAGAGCTTGTAATACAATTTTCCACTTATGGTGTAATAGGGCAACTTGCCGATGGAGCGGTAGCGTTGCAGGGAACGGTTACTTATTTTTAGCATCTGGAGCAGATCCTGATTGTCGAGCAACTCCTCACCATCTATGCAGTTGCGTTTTTTCTGCACATCCTCTAAATGGTCGCTAAGTATGTCAAAGCGCCCCATAATGCGTTCCATCCATGCCGTAAATTCCATTTTATCAATATTCATAAGGACTCCGTTTTTGTTTCATTACAAAATTCAGGAGTGTGGAAGGGTTTGTCTGCCAAGGCTAGCCAATTGGTTTAGCTGTTTTTTTAAATTTTAGCAGTAATGAGAATTAGCTGAAAAACAATGGGTTAATTCTTGTAGAGTATATCGTTGGAGAACGGAACAGAGATTTTACCAATTGGCGGATATGGGCAAAAAGAAAGCAGCACATAAAATGCACTGCCTTGAACTTGACCTTTTGGATGCTGTCAAAGATCTTTATCCATGTATTCTTCGAGAGATAATTTCAACTGATCCAGAAATGCGGTTCTCGAACCAGCCCGGGTTTTCATCCGGTGAAAAGCGTGATGCAGGTCTCCGAGAGGAATACGGAAAAGTATCTGGAACATCAGGCTTATTTTTCGGATGCCGATCTTACCATGTGAAATAACACCGGAAGCGTGAAGTGCATAAACCAATTCAATGAGCGCGTTTTTGCTGTCTGTCCAGAAAACGTCATTGGAACTTTCCGGCTTCTGCAATATGGTGTCCGGGTTTTCTTCAGGATTGATTTTGGTCAGCAGGTAGGAATAAAGCAATTCATTGGCAATGATCCTTGCGATCTTGTAATCAAAAAAAGTTGAGAATAACGGATCTATCTCGAACACTATACTGTTAAGTCCATCGTGGTAATTGATATTTCCACGCTTAAAATAGGTGTCGTCACGATCCGTTCGTCCTGAGCGGTAATAACGGTAAAAATCGGTATTACAGACATGTGCCATGTATTCCCGTTTTAGGTTGGCCAACTGCGTTGAAAAATATCCATAATACATTTTCCCGTTGTCCACGGGGCAGGCTGTTTCAATGCGGTAAACCTTGTTGTAGTAGATTAGTTTACCGAGTATCTGCGGTTTTATCGTTCGGAAGAAGTTGATTTCTTCAGCATCGTTGCAGAAGCCATTCTCGATAATGTGTCCTTTAGCCGAGAATAGTAGGTCTTGGAGATACAGTGTCATTTCGTAGGCCTCATCAATCAATGTTTTGCCTTGCGATGAAATCTTGTCTTCCTTTTGGTGTATCTCCAAAATGATGTTTTGTAGAGCGTGTTTCATATCCGCCAATTTTATGGGGCTACAGGCTTTTTAGAGACAAGTATTCCCAAATGAAGTACAAACTTTATGATTTTGAGCACAATATTTCCCCAAGTTCTACCCAAGTTGGGAGATTTTTTTTTTTGCTGCAACCTCATAATTGGAGCTTTACATCTCTTGTTGAAAGGAAGCGTAAATTTAGCCTGTCAAAATAAAAATGATAAAAAACAGCGGTGTCTCCTTGCTTCTCGATATTTTCTTCATACTTTTGCACCGGTTAGTTCGAACCAAGACGAATCTTTCTCTTTCTGATTGTATACGAAGAAAAATAAATTCAATATAAGTGGTTGATTTTTAATTACTTACGCATCGTTTTTCGAGGCTAATAATTTTAAATCTTCCAAAAAATGGTTCGAAAATTGTCCCGGGAGGACGACTGGATTTATTTCAAAAGAACCAAAACCCTCTAAATGTCATGTTTAGAGGGTTTTTATTTTTATAATGGTAAAAACATTTATCGGTAGTATAATTAAAGGACCAAGTGTAAACGAAAGGCGGGAGCCTATTTTGATGGCTAAATCTATTCTTTGCCTCCTTTGGTTTCTATTTGGCCACGGATGAACATGGATAAACACAGATAGGATGATAAAGGCCTTTTAAATCTGTGCTCATCCCTTTTATGGACCAAGCATATTTCTTGGGGGACGAATGTTGACATGGTCTTATAAAAGAAAATTTCATGCCGTTAAAACCATGGTTTTCCTCCACAGGGCAAACGCCTTTAAAAAATATGTTCCTATTTGCATTTATATCTGCCGTTCCTACGGAACTTACCCATTTGTGTGTAATCATTTTGGTGCAGGTTGTCACCTGCACCTTCTGTATGACCCTCCGCCAAAGGCGGATTAGGCAGGATGCTCAGTTGCTAGCGCATATTCAGGGTTTAACCTCAGCCAAGCCAACCATTATGCATGAGCAGATAGCTGCGACGGCTTGTACGATCCAAATCAACAAATCATTCTTTCAGGCTATCCCGCCATTCGGCACCATAGGCTACTGCGGTTTCCAATGTACAAATCGGGGCAAAGTGCCAGCGGCACGATAAATTTCGTAACCTGCGGATTCATCCGCAGGAACTTAAGGGCTCCTCAACCTCCCGAAGGAGTGCCAGCGGCACGGATGATAGCTCCTTTACACGAAATTAGTACTAAATGCATTTGCCACACTTGAAAGCCATCATGGAAATCGCTTTTAGCCCCTTGAAATTCTTTAATTCAGGCTGACATCTCTTTACTAACAGTTCAAAAGTGTTTGCCCTGGGGGAACGGCCAATTTTCATTATGTTGTAAAATGCCCCCGGCTTTTCGGCTCGATCCTCTATTTGGCCACGAATGAACATGGATAAACATAGATAGGATGCTGAAGGCGTTTTAAGTCTGCGCTCATGCCTTTTATTCGTTTAACGTCTACCTTGCTATTGTCCTTGGCTATGAAGCGGATTCTCCTCCAAGTCTTGGGTTACAGAGCTTGTTGATCC